>Ga0306912_1000044_pt1 | contig 74412 bp, 76 predicted proteins | sample AntRauFillE10628_FD_190443 | JGI IMG/M metagenome (GOLD analysis project Ga0306912, IMG submission 190443) | Saline lake microbial communities from Rauer Islands, Antarctica - Metagenome Filla E10 #628 (v2) (version 2) | ecosystem: Environmental > Aquatic > Non-marine Saline and Alkaline >...
ACGCTGGGTCCCACTGTTGGCGCATCGGAATCCTCGACAAGTCATCTTTAGCGTTTGGGGTGTACACGGTGCTGACGTAAAACCCTTCAAACTCGACGGTCATTACTCGACCTTCCTTGGTAGTGTCGCCATACGTATCTTCAAGCTGATATTTCTTTTGTATATCTTCTGGGATACCGTTTATTACTGCTTCTGGCTCAATTTTAGTAAAAATAGCCGTTCCTGAGTAGCCTTTCTTCTCTGCTGAGTGCCAAAACTGCTCATAACCCGGTATATCCGTCACGAATTGCTCCGGCTGAGCCTTGGTTTCTTGGATGCACAAGATATCTGGCTGATGCGCATCGATAAACGGGAGCAGGAGTTCCTTGCGCTGCACTGCTCGAATGCCATTCATATTCCACGAGTATATTTTCATATTCCCAGTGTACCCCAACCTCTCTCCGTTTTGAACCTTTCCGGCGGCTTTCCTCGTTACTTATACATATATATGTATAAGTAACTAACAGCACACTCTGATTGAGTGGTCCTGTATTGTCTATTTTTTCACTCGTGATACGATTCGCTCAGAAATATTGCACGTTACATAGAACAGGGGAGGCAAATATGAATAAACCAGTCCTGGGAGTCGACGCTGACGACGTAATTTGGGATTTATGCGGACAATACGTAGAACACCATAATCGACGGCACGGCACCAACTTCACCTACGAAGATGTGTACACCTTTGACATGATAAAGATGTACGGGCTCCCGCGGGAGGTCATCCTAGAAAATATAGACCGGCTGCTGTATGAGGAGCACCACAAGCTGGTACCATTTGCTGGGGCGGTTGCGGCATTTACCAAACTGGCCACGGTCTACGATTTACAGATTATTACCAGCCGTGGTATATCGACCCGCGACATCACCATAAAGGCGCTAGAAGGACACGCGCCTGGACTCTTTTCAGATTTTCACTTCACCAATGGTTTTAGTGGTGACTCTCACCCAAAACTAACCAAGCGAGCAGTCTGTCAAAAAATTGGGGCGGTAGCTCTCATCGAGGATGCTCCGATGAACATCATCGAGGTGGCAAACGCCGGAATTCCAGTCTATATGCACAAAAGAAGCTGGAATACGTTGGTACATCATCCAGAACTGGATCATGACCTAGTCATTCCTTTTACGTACCATCATGAGTTGTCAAAACTACTAGGGATTGAGTGAGATAGCTTTGAGGCTACACAGCACTGTGTGGCCTTTTTCTTTACACATTGTAAAACCTGTACTCCTCTACCTCTCTCTGGCTAAGCAGCGGCTAGGGTTTGTTATACTAGGCGAACACTTATATGAAGAAAATTATCATCTCCCTCCATCACTGGTTTGAAACGATTCCAGACAAACTCTATCCGTTTAAACGTCAAATTGAAGGGAAGTGGGTACGGGGAAAAAAAGCCTATGCCAATGCTCTGGAAGAAGGTTTTCAAATACTCGGGCCGGGGAAGCTAAGCTACCGAATCGTGTTTTATCGCGGGGCGTGGCACATACTGGGTTCTGTTATCAGCATGGTAGCAATCACCTACATTGCCCAGAAAGTATTCGGTAGTGAAGTAGCTTTATACATACTGCTGGGCACGGCTATTTTTGCGCTCTTTTTGCAAGAGTTTATTCTGCATCCAAAACGATACGGACAATCAACTCGCAAAGGTATCTTCGATATCATAACGTGGGTCGCTCCCATGTTGGTATACGTAGCTTTTTTAGTTTCATAGCAAAAACTCCTATTCCATTATTCATCTAGATACCTATATTGTAACTTCAATCAGAAATATGTCAGCTGCTCTGAACCACCTAACCACCCTCAATACAACCTACAGCACCCTGCACCAGTCATACGAGACATTTTTCTGGGATTCATACATGGGAAATAAAGCTGTCTCTGCCCAAAAAGATACTGCTCAAGCGAAGTTAGACGCGTTCCGCAGCAATACAAACCTCAAAAGCAAAACCGAAAAATTAAAACAGGAATCCAACAATGAACCAATCCAGCAGCGGTTGCAAATCTGGATTGATTTTTTTGACCAATATCAAATGCCGGACGAGGCCAAGGTCGTAAAGGGAAAGATTGACGCTCTAGAATCTCGTATTCAACAAAATCAATCTGCCCGAGTAGAGGGGTACAAAGACCCCAAAACCAAAAAGTTCATACCTGCTTCGACTTTGAAAATGCGAACCATCATGCGCACTCACGACGATGAGTCAGTGCGGAAAGCTTGTTATACAGCCCTGGAAAAACTCGCCTTGGATAACCTGACTCAGTATGTTGAGCTGGTGCAGCTGCGCAACCAATTTTCCACTCTCTTAGGGTACGCAGATTTTTACGACTACAAGCTTCGGCATGAAGACAAAATGTCTAAAGACGAGCTGTTTGCAATCTTTGACAGCATTGCCCAAAAAACCACTGGTCATTTTGAGAAAATCCGCACCTTGGAAAACAAGACTCCGGGGCTCCGCAAGCCATGGAACTTTGCATATACCATGACGGGTGATTTCACCAAAGAAGAAGACGCGTATTTTCCGTTTAGTCAGGCGGTTTTGCGCTGGGGCCAATCTTTCTCTGCCCTAGGGATAGACTTTCAAGGTGGCACCCTCAAACTTGATTTACTAGACCGAGCAGGCAAGTACAGTAATGGCTTTTGCCATTGGCCTGACTTGGTACGATACGAAAACGGAAAGAGAATCCCCGGTTCATCCAACTTTACCTGCAACGTGGTGCGGGGCCAGGTCGGGTCGGGCATCGGCGGGTATAACACCCTTTTTCATGAAGGTGGCCACGCGGCACACCTGCTCAACACTACCCAAAAAGAAGTCTGCCTAAACCACGAGTATGCTCCCATGACTGCCGCCTGGGCCGAGACGCACAGCATGTTTATCGACACCCTTTTTTCCAGTCCAGAATGGAAAACCCGCTATGCCAAAAATACCAACGGGGACAGCTACCCGTTTGAACTCTTTGTCCGAAAAGAACGCACCCTAAACCTCCTCAAACCACAAGGAATTCTCAGCACAATATTTGTGTGTCAGTTTGAACGTGAAGTATACGAACTTAAAAACCCCAGCCCAGACAAAATCATTGCTTTGGCTCGCAAAAATCACCGACGATTCTTTGACCAAGACGGTGATTCTCTGTGGGCCCTGCAGATTCCTCATATCTACTCGTGGGATAGTGCGTGCTCATACCATGGCTACGGCCTAGCCCAAGTGGCTTTGGCACAGTGGCGCGAATACTTTTATCAAAAGTACGATTCAATCGTAGACAACAAACACGTCGGCAAAGAGATGAAACAGACCTGGCAGTGGGGAAGCAGTAAAAGCTTTTCCCAAGCGGTGAAAGCAGCCACAGGTAAAAAGCTCTCCAGTGCTGCCCTGATTGCTGAGATAAATCTCTCTCCAGAAAAAATAATTAAGCGGGCAAAGCAGAGAATCCAAGTCCTTGAAAACAAGACCCTATCAAAAAAGCCAGTGCGCCTAAAGGCCAACATTTCCTTAGTCCATGGAACTAAAAAAATCGCTGACAATGGAGCGAGCTTTGAGCAAATGGCTCACACGTATGGAGCGTGGCTGCAAAAAGCAAGTTAGGGGAAACTCCGTGCGACCCAGAGTGTTGCTGCGTATCTATCCCGTATGGATACGCGGTTTTTATGTGTAGTGCCCGCTTGTTTTTATGATTGAATGTGCTTTACTATTGGTAATACAAACGAGCTCTCTGATCGCCGTGAAGGTATAGTGAAGTGATGTTTTGTAGTTATCAGTAGCAAAGAAAAAAATATGAAAGGTTCAATCGTACGAAAGCGTGACGAAGGTTACGGATTTATCAAACCAGTTGATGGTGAGAAGGATGTATTCTTCCACGCTTCAGCTCTCGTCGACATCGACTTTGATAGCCTCAACGAAGGTGACATGGTGACATTTGAAATGGAAGAAGGCCCAAAAGGTCCAGCGGCCGCAAATGTTCAAAAATCTGATGAGGCTCCAGTAGCAGACGAAGCGCCAGCTGCCGAAGCTGCGCCAGAAGCGGGTGAAGAAGGAGAAGAAGCTGCGTAATCAACGTACTTCTAGCAAAAAAGCAGCGAGACAAATGTCTCGCTGCTTTTTTGCAAACACTCATGCCATGCTCGTGCGCACCTGGCTGACAAAAATGTGCAGTCCGTATTTTATGAGTTGGTTTTATTGATATACTAAAATCACCATGCTCTTTCTCTCGATTGTTCACCATTACTTTTTTTGGCACTACTCACGAGCCTTGCGAGAGATATTTTCTATCTGGAAAAACTTTGTTTGGTTTGTTGGGCACTTTTTTTCTATACGCCAACTCGCTGCTTCCTGGTTTTCACCGTGGAAGCGAACGGTAACCGGTCGCGGTGAAAAATGGAACTTCGAAGATCTCGCCGGCTATATCATAGTAAATATCGTATCAAGAATAGTCGGGACGGTAATTCGCACGGTTATTATTTTCTTGGGAGTAGTCAGCTTGATTGCGACTATTATTGGTGGAGTGATTGTCTACGTGTTTTGGATACTGGCTCCGTTTGTCCTGATTGCATTGCTAGGATTTGGGTTAACGCTCCTGGTCGCTTAACTATACCTATATATGAATACGCTTCGAGATGACATCCAACAATACCAACCCGCTATCCGGCTAAATACACTGGCGAGTCGCAAAACTCTGCATCGGGTTCGAATATTTCTATTTATAGTATTTGTGTGTGCGGGGGCTGGGTATGTGGTCAGTAGCCACTTTCTTGCCGGGCAGTACCTCCAGCAACTACTCGGCGTCAGTTTGATTGCGCTAGGACTTTGGCTCGAGCAAATACTGACCTTTGCCTACAGCAACAGTTTCTATTTTAGAAAGCTCAACTCTATATTGGGCCTCAGCGCAGAAAACCAAGTCGGAGCTACCTACGATGTGGCGGAAGTAGTATTGCCTGACCAGCATGATGTGGCAGAAGCCTTTTGTAATTCACAACTTGGCTCGCTGGTGCTATTCCGAGCCGGAGCAAACCAAGAAGCTGTCTCGCAATATCTCAGAGACCCCCGGCAGCAATTGACGGCTGACATGGTAGCGCTCCCTGAGGATGAAGTCTTCAGCCTCATTGGACTGGGAAAATATATCCTTAAGCACGATATCGCTTTTGCTGATATGCTCGCCCACTCGGGTGTACAGAAAAAGACTTTTTTAGGCGCACTGCGGTGGGTGGTTGGTTCAGTCCACAGTGAAAAACGAGTGGCTCGTTGGTGGAGTCGGGACAATTTATCTCGCACTAAGGGCATTGGTCGAGAATGGTCATACGGAAATGCGTACTTGCTGCAGAAATTCGCTCGTGACGTCCGGACGAGTGCCGTCTTCTCTACCCTAAGCGCCAACACACCGTTTGCGGTGGAGAAAATATCTGAAATTGAGTCATCCTTATCACGGGCAAAAGAAGCAAACGTATTATTGATTGGGGAAGCCGGGGTCGGGAAGGTTGACTTGATCATGGAGGTCCAAAGAAGGATGCAAACTGGCAAGTCACTGTCGGCCATTCGTGGACAACAAATGATTGTGCTTGATACCAATCGGCTCATGGCTAACCATTCAGACAAGCAGTCACTCGAGCTCACCATCCTAGAAATGTTTGATCAGGCAGCGCAAGCAGGAAACATTATTATTGTCATAGAAAACCTCAGCGTCTTTATGCGAGAAGCTGAAAGTATGGGTATTTTCATTCCTGAGCTAATTGATCAGTATCTCTCAGCCCCCAATGTGCACCTTATCGCTACCGACACACCAGGGGCGTATCATACTCATCTGGAAACAAAGGGCGGCTTCGTCAGACGCTTCTCTGAAATCCTGATTGATACACCTGACCTGGGTGCGACTACTCGAGTACTCCAAGGAGTCGCGTTGCAATACGAAACAAGGTACAAAACGTTCTTTACCTACTCGGCCTTACACGCATTGACGGTCGCGGCTGATAGATATGTAGTTGAGGGGGTATTGCCCGACAAGGCAATCGCCCTGTTGATTGATGTAGCCAGTGACGCAAAACAACAAAACCGTACCCTTATCACCGAAGATTTTGTGTACCAAGTGGTTAGTGAAAAAACTGGTGTTCCAGCTGGTCCTATTTCTGAAACCGAGCGCGATACGCTGCTGCACCTAGAGGACAAGCTGCACCAACAAGTCGTCGGCCAAGAAGCTGCACTCAGTGCCATCGCCAGAACCATGCGGCGCGCTCGAGCTGGCGTCCAAGCAGCCGATAAACCAATCGGCTCATTCTTGTTCCTCGGCCCGACCGGAGTCGGAAAAACCGAAACCGCCAAGGCTCTGGCAGCGGTTTTCTTTGGCGGTGAAGACAAAATGCAGCGCATTGATATGTCCGAGTTTAGTGGTGGGGACGGAGTGATAAAACTGATTGGTGATGGAGAGTCAGCAGGAATACTGCCCACGGTGCTGCGTGAGCACCCCTATTCAGTCATCCTGCTTGATGAGCTTGAGAAGGCGAGCCAATCAGTGCATGATATTTTCTTACAAGTGCTCGACGAGGGAGTCTTTACTGATAGTCGCGGCACCAAGGTAAACGCGCGCAATACTATTATTATTGCCACCTCCAATGCCGGCAGTGCACTTATCTTGAATACGGTGCACCAGCGAAAAGAACTGTCGACACTGTCAGCTGAAATCATCAACAGCATAATCAAAGCGGGAACCTTCAGACCAGAACTTATCAACCGATTTGATAGCACCGTTATTTTTGAACCGTTATCCGTCGGACAACAAACCGAAGTGGCCAGCATGATGCTCAGTGCACTCTATGAGCGGGTGAAAGAACAAGGATATCAACTAAACGTAAAAGAAGATTTACTGACGGTATTGGTAGAAAAAGGCTACAACCCAGAATTCGGAGCCCGTCCGATGCAACGAGTATTGCAAGACGTAATAGAAGAAAAAATTGCCCAGAAGATTATCTCTGGAACGGTGAGTAAAGGAGACTCAATCAAGCTAGGGCTGGCTGATTTTACTCCAGCTGAACTGGCTGTGTAGCCCTGAAAATGAGCATTGGCGAGAACCCGTCTGAACCAGATTAGCTCTTTTTTCAATTACACCTAAAAATTAGTATTTGGAGCTAATCTCTTCTATAATAGAAGTATATGAAAAATATTATTTTAGGAATTGTTGCACTTTTACTCATCGGTGGCGGAATTTATTTTTTAATGAACCAAACACCTGACACGGTAGTAATCGTAGACGAAGAAGAAGAGATGATGCCAGTAGAACCAGATGAAGGTATCGGCGATGGAGCTGAGCCCTTAAATGAAGTGATTGCCCAAACGCGAGGACCAGAATCTGTTATCGGTACTTCGGTAGAGGGTGCTGAAATCAATGCGTATCATTTTGGTACCGGAGCCAATGAAATTCTCTTTGTTGGAGGTACTCACGGCAGTGATGCGCCAAGTACCGAGGATGTAGCAGCACAACTCGTGGCGTACTTATCCCAGAACCCATCAGTCGTTCCCAATGAGGTTTCGGTAACGATTATTCCTTCCTTAAATCCAGACGGAGCGGCTAAGTCAGGGGCAGCTGGTCGGTTCAACGCAAACAACGTTGATCTTAACCGAAACTTTGACTGTGAGTGGTCAGCGACCGGAGTCTGGCGCGACCAAGAAGTCAGCGGTGGCAGTCGACCATTCTCCGAACCAGAAGCCCAAGCATTACAAACGTACGTAAACACATACAATCCTGCAGCTGCAGTTGTATGGTTCGCTTCAGAAGGAAAGGTCTATCCTTCAGCGTGTGCAGGCACTCCAAGCACCGAGTCAGTTTCGCTCGCAGCAACCTTTGCGAACGCGGCTGACTATCCAGTAGCGGCAGAGTTTAATGCCTACGCTATCACGGGTGACATGGTCAACTGGATGGCTCAGCAAAACATCCCAGCTATCAGCGTTCTGCTCACCAGTCGTACCGACACTGAATGGTCAAAAAACCAAGCCGGAATCGAAGCAGTCCTAAACACATACGCTAATTAATTTGATGAAGAGTCTTACAAATAAACAAAAAGCACTACTTCTTTTTGGGGTAGTGCTTTTGGGTGTCCTCATTGGATGGTTTTTGACCAAGAGTCAATCAGCTCCGGAACCGCCCGTCGCCCCAGAACCAACCATCGTTCAACCAGATAAACCAGTAGCTACTTCCACCAAATCTATGATCGGTACATCCGTCGAGGGTCGAGTGATTGAATCCTATACCTTTGGGACTGGGGAAACGAACCTGCTATTCATCGGAGGCGTTCACGGTGGCTACGAATGGAACAGTATTTTATTGGCCTACAATATGATTGACGAATTCCAGACGAACCCAGCACTGGTTCCAGTCGATATCACTGTGCACATTATTCCCAATCTAAACCCCGACGGATTATTCACCGCCACCGGTTTAGAAGGGGAGTTTGTTGCCGCTGATATTCCCGCTCGTGACATTCACAGCACCGGTATCGGCAGATTTAATGCCAACGATGTAGACCTCAACCGAAACTTTGGCTGTAAGTGGGCGCCAGAAAGTAGCTGGCGCGGACAAACAGTGAGCGCCGGAACAGCTGCGTTCTCCGAACCAGAAGCCCAAGCGTTACGACAATACGTACTGGACACCAATCCCGATGCTGCAGTTTTCTGGCACAGTAGAGCCAATAACGTATACGCTTCTGAGTGCGAAAACGGCGTCCTTCCCCAAACGCTTACGCTGATGAATGCTTATGCAACAGCCGGAGACTACGGCGCCGTTCCCGTGTTTGATGCGTACCCAATCACTGGCGATGCGGAAGGATGGCTGGCGTCTATTGGCATACCAGCGGTCACCGTAGAACTGCAAACCAGAGACAGTATTGAATGGACACGTAATTTTGCAGGAGTGAAAGCAACCCTACAGCTCTACCAAGACTAAGTACCTGGTACCTGCCAATAAAAAGCGCTGCCGACCGGCAGCGCTTTTTATTATTCTCAACGCTGTATGGCAGTGAATTATATTAACGAAGAATACGTCTCACACTTTTACTTGACAAATCTTGAATATATGATTAAGTATTCACCATGAATAAACTTTTTGTCAAAAGTATCAATACTCTATGTACAGTACTCGCTACTGGAGTTATTTTCTTTTCTCCAAACTTCAATGCTTACGCTGCCGAAATACCAGACACGTACACCAATGAAAACTTTTGGAGCAGTGAACACGACCAGCCAGTGTCTTTTCAAAAAGATGCTGAGGGGAACTTCTCTGGCATTACTCGGACAGGTAAAACGTTTACGCAAAGAAATATTGCAAACAATCTAACTATTCGCTTGCAGCGCTTTGCTATTGATGAGGCCTTTTTCTATATTTCAGATAAAGGAATTATTATAGCCGCCAACAACATGATGGCACTTTCAATCTATCTCAATAGAAACGCGTAATGCACATTAACAAAAATCCCCAACTGCACGTAGGGATTTTTATTAACTCACTGCTATCTGCTGCCGGTGTGGTGTCGACCGTTTCCACATAATACTTTCTAGATAATAGTGAGCGAAGCCTAGTAAAATAATGACCCCAAAAAGCATTTGCTGATCGACCAATACTGTCCGAGTGGTAAGCCCAACTACGATTGCGAGCGCCGGGACCAAGATGACGAGCGAAATGGGAAGCAACGGAAGGTGACGATACAAGACGTTTTTTATACTCTGGCTATTTCTGTTCATTTCGTGAACAATGTAAAAATAAAATGCGGTCACGTCGTGCACAAATCGAATAAAGAAAAAAGCAAAAAATACGTATCCAAGCAAAATAAATACGTAGCTCGTTAACACCATCAAAGTGGTCAACGCAATGTATTTTTTCGCCATCGGTTTTTGGGTGTTGTAGGCGACCCACGCTCCAACTATTAAAAATACTGCCACACTGCCGAGCACTCCGTAATTAATAATATTTGCCAAAGTAGCAGAAAATAATTCTGGCAGAATTAAATATACGTATAGAATGGTCGTAATCAAAAGCGCTAGAAACGACCAGACCTTGTGCCCAAGATTTTTCTTGGCGCCGAGAATGAGCGCGATTCCTGTCTGTTGTTTTATGACATGGTACATGGTTGCACAAAAGTACAAGATGACCGTAGCCGTGAAATTTAGATACATCAAAAATCCAACGCTCAGCAAGAGTAGGGGAAGCACAATCAGCAAGCTAACTTTGTAACGTTGTACGTATTCTTTGTCCGCAAAACCAAGAAAGCTCGCGATAATATGCGGCACTTCAAAGAATAATAAGTAGAGGGGAAGGAACAGTGAAGTCAGTCCCATGTACGGCAACAGTGCATTTTCAAAAAAAAGGTAGTCGGCCAAAATTATTGCCGTGAGTAGCAACCCAATAGCATAAATTCGCAACAACCAGCGAGAATCAATTTTGTATGACAGTAAATTATTTTCCATGAAATTTTTTATGTACGTCTCGTAAATGTTTGTCGGTAACGTGCGTGTACACTTGCGTGGTGCCAATGTTGGCGTGTCCCAGAAGCGCTTGGACTGAACGTAAGTCAGCTCCATTTTGTAGCAAGTCAGTAGCAAAGCTGTGACGAATAACGTGCGGAGTTACTTTCCGAGTGATGCCAGCCACAGCTGCATACTTTTTTAACAATCGCTGCACGGCTCGGGGCGAGAGACGCAACTCACCTCCATCATTGGCTTTTCTTCCGTAGCGAATAAATAATGCGTCATCTAAATCTTTCCGTTTTTGAAGATATTCTTGAATGCACTGTTTCGCTGTATCCGACAAAAAAACTACTCTGACTTTATCACCCTTTCCCCGCACGGAAAACTCATCGCGCGTGAGGTCGACATCATCTATGGAAAGTCCGGTCAACTCTGAAATACGCAGTCCGGTAGAAAAAAGTAATTCCAAAATTGATTTATCTCTTTTTCCTTCGAGGGTTTTTCGATCAGGGGCATTCATCAAGCGTTGTAGTTCAGCCGAAGAAATTAAATCGAGTGACCGCTCGGGAACTTTGGCGAGTTCGATTCGTTCTGGGTTGAGTGATGCAATTCCGCGTTTGCGCAAAAACTTCAAGAACGCTCGCACAGCTATCAAGTAATAATTTTGGGTCCGTCGTTTCATAGGGTCGAACCGTCCACCAACTTTGGTTCCCGGTTGCCGATTGAGATGTAACCGAAAGGTGCGCACATGTTCCTCGGTCAGTTCACCGGGTTTTTTGACCTTGGTAAAGTCAAAGAAGCGGGTCAAGTATCGGTCGTAGTTTTCAACCGTTTTTACACTTCTACCCCGTTCGATTTCTAAGTACTCTAAAAATTGGGTTTTCAGTTCCATAAGAGTCATATGGAACTAGTATAGCAATTAAGGCCCTTCGTTACACGGTACCCAGTAACCTTGATTTTTCAGGGAAGTATGCTATTATAGTGGCAACCTTCGCAGGTTATCGACCGCACTACGGTGGTGCCGCCCTCTTTTTAGAAGCGCGGATATCTACACGACCTCTTGCGTAACTAATATACAAACCATGCTATCTAAGCGAATTAAAGATAACGAAGTCAAAAAGACACAACGCCACGAAGGTGACACTGGTTCGCCAGAAGCGCAAGTAGCGTTGCTTACCCGATCAATTGAAGAGCTTTCTCAGCATCTTCGGAAGCACAAGAAAGATTTTCACTCACGTCGAGGTCTTCTTCAGATGGTGGCAGATCGCCGCAAGCACCTGAAGTACTTGGCTCGAAAAGATGAAGTTGCCTATGAGGCACTTATCAAGAAACTTGGTCTCAAGCGATAAGCTGAGTCGTTTCACACACAATCGCTTCCTCAGAGGAGCGATTGTTTGTTAGAGAGAATCGCTATATGATAGAAGGTGCGCGGGCGTTTTACATAATCGAGTAACCGAGTTACTCACAATTAATTTACATACAAAACATATGGCAGTAATCCGACACCCCGACCAACGAGTCGCGGTAATCATTGATACACAAAACCTGTATCACAGTGCAAAAAATTTATACAAAGCAAAAGTGAACTTTGCCGCTGTGGTGGACGCCGCTGTGCAAGGCCGCAAACTTATCCGCGCTGTTTCATACGTGGTAAACACCGAGAGCGGAGAAGAATCAGCCTTCTTTGAAGCGATGGAAAAAGTTGGTATCGAAATTAAAACAAAAGACCTACAGATATTTTACGGGGGAGCGAAGAAAGCCGACTGGGATGTGGGGATGGCAGTGGATGCTATCAAAGCAGCTCATAAAGTAGATGCGGTGATTCTTGCCACTGGAGATGGTGACTTTATTCCGTGCGTGGAGTACGTCAAGAGTTTGGGGTGTCAGGTAGAAGCTATCACCTTTGGTCGCTCATCTTCTTCTGGTCTACGGGCCGTGCTCGATGATTTCATCGATCTTGATGATGACCCAAAGAAATATCTCATTGGCTACCGTCCTTCGCGAAAAGGGGGTCGAAAACAAGCACCGAGAAAAAAGACATCTCCCAATGCCAAAAAAACTAATTCCGCTGCATCGACCGCAAAGAACTCAACCCACTCAATCAGTACCGTTGGGACGGACACCGATTTACTCTAAGAGGAATTATTGAAAAAACCCGTACCAATCGCTTTGCGATTGGTACGGGTTTTGCTATTCTCAAGTTATTCGCAACCGAGTTTCGGTTGGACAGTTATATCATTCACAGCAGCATGCTAAAATTTCTCACCACGCTGGAATTACACACCCATGAAAACACAAACCTTCACAACAAACATTGCTGGCAAAATTCTCACGGCAGAATTTTCTGACCTAACCTCGCAAGCAAACGGTTCAGTGATTTTGAAATGTGGTGACACAACTATTCTCGTTACCGCTGTAATGAGCAATAGTGAAAATCACGAACAAAATTATTTTCCCTTGTCGGTAGAGTTTGTAGAAAAATTTTACGCTGCGGGAAAAATGCTAGGCAGTCGATTCATGCGTAGAGAAGGGAGGCCGAGTGACCAAGCAATCCTCTCGGCGAGAATGATTGATCGCACTATCCGACCATTATTCAACAAACTCATCCGTAGTGAAATACAAGTAGTGGTGAACGTCTTGGCACTGGGGGAAGAAGACCCCGACGTGCTGGGTATTATTGGAGCTTCGCTCGCACTGTCTGTGTCAGATATTCCGTGGCGAGGTCCGGTCGGCGCAGTGCGACTTGGTCGCAACCGGGAAACTCAGGAAGTCATCATAAATCCCACCTACACAAAAAGAGCCGGAGCGGTGCTCGACTATGAACTGCTCGCGTGCGGAAGAAACGAAACCATAAACATGATTGAAACGGAGTCGTATGAAATCAGCGAAGCAGACATTACTGCCGCCTTGAATACCGCCACTGGCATTCACACACAGTTAGTAGATTGGCAAAATGAAATTGTTTCCGTTGGTGGAAAAGAAAAAAAACCCGATACGCTATTAGATGTACCCCAGGAATTAACTACTCTTTTTGCAGACTCTTTCCAAGAAAAATTATCGCAAACACTCTTTTCAAACACAGCAGGGAAAGATCACATTTTGGTTTTGAAAAAAGAATTTATTACAGCAACTACCCAAGCTGCCCTGGACCCAAAAAAAGCTAGTCATTACTTTGAACATATGATTGATGAGGAGCTACATCGCGGAGTACTCGAAGAAGGAAAGCGAGCTGATGGTCGCGCAATGGATGAAGTCCGTGAACTCTACTCTCAAGCAGGAGGCGTGTCTTTGGCTCTACATGGTTCGGGTATTTTTTATCGCGGGGACACACATATTTTTTCAGCACTTACGCTCGGCGGACCAGAATCAGCACAACTCATCGACTCTATAGAATCAAAAGAGTATAAAAAAAGATTTTTGCACCACTATAATTTCCCGCCGTTTTCGGTTGGAGAAACAGGACGAATGGGCGGGTTCAATCGGCGAATGATTGGACACGGTGCTTTAGCTGAAAAGGCGTTGCTTCCAGTCATTCCATCCCAAACGGAATTTCCGTATACTATTCGACTAGTGTCAGAAACTCTTTCGAGTAATGGCTCAAGCTCAATGGGTTCGGTGTGCGCTTCCACCTTGGCGCTGATGGATGGCGGCGTTCCTATTAAGCGACCGGTGGCCGGGATTGCTTCAGGTGTCATGATGCGCAAAGACAAGTATGCGCTTTTGACCGACATCCAAGGACCAGAAGATGAATGTGGTGACATGGATTTTAAAGTCGCGGGTACCAACCAAGGAGTCACCGCCATACAAATGGATGTGAAAGTCGATGGCATACCTATTCCTATCTTAGCTGAAGCGTTAGAAAAAGCTCGGCTGGCTCGGCTCCATATTCTAGACAGCATGACGCAGACTATTACTGTGCCGAGAAAAGAAATTTCTCCCCGAGCACCGCACATTGTAGTACTCCACATACTCCTCGAACAGATTGGACTAGTTATTGGTGGTGGTGGAAAAACAATCAAAACTATCAAAGACGAAACCGGAGTCGAAGAAATTACTATTGAAGACGACGGGGCGGTATTTATTAGTGGCAGCCAGGACACAGCCCACACAGCAGCGGCGCGTATAAAAGAACTGACTCGAGTGTATACGGTCGGGGAGAAGCTTGATGTGACTATTGTCAAAATCACACCCTTTGGGGCATTTGCGAACCTTGATTCGTGTCACCAAGGGTTAATTCACATATCTGAAGTAGCCCCATTCCACGTAGCGTCACTCGAAGGCATACTAGCAACAGGAGACGTAGTTGCAGTGGTCGTGTCAAAAGTTGCAAACGGAAAAATTGGACTTTCTATCAAACAAGTGAACCCTGACTTTGCAAAAGGAAAAGATGTTAATCGGAGCAAACCTGAATAATAGTGAAAAACTAATCATTTCTCCATTCAATTCATGCGATACTAGGAGTAATGAGCGACGAGCATACTAAAGCGCACCCTGCCATCAGAACATTTGCGCGAGATCTGGCTACGGCTAGAGGAAAACGAAGTCAGGAAACACCTGACGATTCTTCGGTTGACCAGAAAAAAGCAGACAAGAAAACCCCAGCGGAGCCGCAACAAAATTTTAAAGCCCAAGCACCGCAAGCAACCACTCGCACTGTGCCAAAAATTATGGTGCCTGAGAAAAAACCCCAACGTGAAGAAAAACCCACTAAGGAAACCATTAAGCAGACCCAAACAAAAATCCCCGCTTTTCATGAACTCAAACGAGATGCCAAAGAACAGATTGAAGAGGATGCCAAGGCCATAGAAAAAAAAGCTCCTGGGAAACAACCCAAACCAAAAATATCTGTTAGCAAAAAATCCCGAAAGAAAGAAGGTACAAACATTGGTTATGATGCGGCTGTTATCACAGATAACAAAAAGAGCGGCTTCCACTTTTTTAGTGCCATTGGTGATTCGTTAAAATCTTGGTTTAGCGCTTTCTCGTTCTCTAAGAAGAAAAAATCTCCCGTCTATACCGTCCCCGACACACAAAGAAGAAAGGGAATCATTCAAAGGGCTACTTCAAAAAGCGGTTCTATCTTTACAGCAGACTCAGCAGAATTGCGCGCAAAAATAAAACAACGACAAAAACAGGTGGAGACGGAAAAGCAAAAGCAGCAAGATGAAGATGACGGGGGACTCAGTTGGTCACCCTATACTGACTCTGGATTCAATCTCTTAGAATCCCCAGAAGACACAGCTCAAACAGCCAGTCCACATAACGTAGCAGTTACCTTTAAGAAACAAACAAAACCAGCTGACCTACCTCCCGATTCAAAACCACAGACACCTCCAGCTCCCGTTGTAGAAACTGCTCCGGAAACACCGGTCCCGCCAAACGTGCCAACCCCATCGATTGATTCTCGCTGGGAAGTTAAAGCCGAAGAAAAAAATCCTCCGGTCGAACCTGAACCCATACCGGAACCAGTGCCGGAACCTCAGCCTATACCGGTTCCAGAACCTGAACCTATACCAGAACCCCAGCCTGAGCCAGAACCTGAACCACCCACCCAATCAGCACCGGTGTCATCAGCACCCGCGCCAAGTCACCCAGAAGAAAATGAATCAGAGTCTTCAAACAACCTGGCTGTTGGAACACTCGACACGAACACTCTTTCCATTAGCATCATTGCTGGTTTGGCAGTAGTGGCAGTGGTATTCTTTGCGGGAAAAACTGCCTTTGAATATTTCACAGCCACTGAAGAAGTAGCCAAAACAGACACTACATCATACTTACAATCAGCCACCCCAAATCCGGTAGTGGTCGCACAAATAAATTCCATTACCGACATTCCACTGCAAGCCGGGAGCTTGCTCGGAGTAAACTACGTCGACACACAACTGTTGCTCCCAAGTAAAGTAGTTGTTTCACCTACCACAATCATCGCAGCGCTCGAGTTCACACTATTGCCAAGCTTTGTCCAGTCACTGACAGATGTTCGATTTGCACAAATAAATGACTCGGCCCCCGTTGTTCTCTTTGAGTTCACTGATACAGACACGATTCTCGGCGGGTTCTTGGTGTGGGAAGAAACCATGGCAGAAGATTTACGAGAACTGTACTTAATAGCAGAATCGAGCAATCTCACATTCACCGACAAAAGAATTGCCGGTACTGACGTACGAGTACTCACCAAAGCTTCTGGTCAGGTCTTGGTGGTATATGGGATTGTCTCCGACGATACAGCAATCATCACCAATTCACTAGACACCTTTACCCAAGTAGTAACCGCCAGCTTCGACCAATAATTATTTTTATGCAAAATGTTGGAACGAATCCAGAGTCAACCTGCACACAAGTATGAGTATCGTTGCTCATGTCACTACGGTTCAGCCAAACATTCTGCATGGCACGATAGTGACCATTGAAGCAGATATCTCGCGTGGTCTCCACGCGTTTTCTGTAGTTGGTTTGGCAGGAAAAGCAGTCGACGAATCAAAAGACCGAGTCGGTAGTGCCATCAAACACTCTGGGTACGCATCACCCAAAACCAAGAATCAAAAAATCATTATTTCTCTGTCGCCGGCTGATTTGAAAAAAGAAGGACCTTTGTTTGACCTACCCATCGCAATCGCATATTTATTGGCGGCGCAAGAAATTACTACCGATGCCACTGCAAGAGTCTTTGTGGGAGAGCTTGGTTTAGATGGAACGCTCCGTCCAGTGCGAGGTGTGTTGAGTTGCACTCAAGCTGCGAAAGACGCCGGACATGCAGAAATAATTGTCCCGCCAGAAAACGCGCAAGAAGCTGCTCTGGTCGAGGGTATTGCAGTCATTCCAGCCAAGAATCTGACACAGGTAATTGAACATATAACACTTCCGGAACCAGAGCGGGAACAGACACGTATTGAAACTCAACCGGCGACCGTTATCCACGAAGACTGGTTTGAAAGTGCGATTAATTTAGAGGATATAAAAGGTCAAGAAAGTGCGAAGCGCGGACTCTTGATTGCTGCAGCAGGGAGGCACAACGTAATGCTGATCGGACCACCAGGCACCGGCAAGACCATGTTGGCTCGGGCCTTGCGAACACTGCTTCCGCCCTTAACGAGGGAAGAGGCTTTGGCCGTGACGCGGATTCACTCCTTAGCCAATAGTGACTATGCAATCAGTACTCGGCCACCGTTCCGCTCACCACACCACACCGCTTCACACACTTCGCTGGTGGGTGGAGGCACAAATCCCAAGCCAGGAGAAGTCACCCTGGCTCACCACGGAGTTCTCTTTATGGATGAGTTTCCGGAATTTGAACGGCGCTCACTTGATGCCTTGCGTCAACCTCTTGAAGACAGGGTGGTGAGTATTTCACGGGTCGCGGGAACTTCAGAATTTCCAGCCGACTTCATCTTGATAGCGGCGCTCAATCCCTACCGGGGAAGTGAAGATGGGACGACAGACTTGGCGCGAGCGATGCAAGAAACCTATAAAAATAAAGTCTCGGGACCCATCTTGGACAGAATCGATTTATGGATTGAAGTACCCCATGTACCGTACGACACGTTGACTGCGCTCCCGAGTAAGGTAGATGAAACGAAACCCGCTCGAAAGAACATACTATCTGCTCGAGCGTTGCAAACGGCTCGGCAAAGCCAGGTAAGCAATAGTAGCTTAAGCGCTCGTGAACTGGAAAAATTGATTCATCTTTCTCCTGAAGTGAAAGAGTTACTGAAACTCTCGAGTCAAAAATTAAATCTCTCGCCTCGGAGTTATCACCGTCTGATCAAAGTATCTCGCACCATTGCTGATTTGGATAACGCTCCTGATATCACATCAGCTCATGTACTCGAAGCATTACAGTATCGAGTGAGTGTCTAACTCGGTACAGAAAAAAGCGTCAAACCGGAAAGGTTCGACGCTTTTTTTATTCTACGAGTGAGCCTAGAATGGGTTTCTTCCTCCACGAACTTCAAAGTGTAGGTGATTCCCAGTAGACCTTCCAGTATTACCCATACCTCCAATCACTTCACCTTGTGAGACATAGTTTCCAACTCCTACAGAATTTGATGAAAGGTGCGCGTAGAGTGTTTGTGCACCACTGGCATGTCGGACTACAATATATTGACCATATCCACCATTCCAACCAGACGCCTTAGAGACTATCACTTCTCCCGCTGCAGCGGCCCGAATAGGCGAACCAGGCCCGGCTGCCAAATCTACCGCATTGTATCCGTGGATACCTTGCGTTTTCACCGCTCCCGGAGCCGGATGAGAAAATCCAGTACTCGCTGCCACAGCCCCTGAAACACTGACCGGACGTGCTCTAGCTGCTGAACGAACCGGAGCCTGCACTGATCCTCCAGGAATAATGAGTGTTTCTCCGACCACTAACTCGTCTTTTGCAAACATTTGATTAAACGCGAGAATCTCTTCTGCCTCAGCGTCATATTTTTTAGCGATTGAGTTCAGTGCGTCACCCTTTTTTACCACGTGGCGCACTCCTGCCACTGGCAGAATAACCAGAGAATCTCCTGGCTGAATCTCAGTGGCACGATTTAAATCATTCGCCCACATAATAGTATTGGTTGTCACATTAAACATTTCGGCGACTTGAGAAAGGGAATCACCTTCACGAACTGTATAGACACGAATCTCACCCGAGTAGGTTTTTTGTTCAGCAATGACATCAGCACCGACGGGCCCAGTTGAAACCAACACATCATCTGTCACAAGCACTTCGGCTCCGCCCCGTGCTCCCATTGGGTTGGGATTTTGCAAAGCTGTCAGTAGGGGCATATCGGTTGCTGACTGACCCAGGGTCTCTATTGGAGTGGCGGTGCTTACTTCTTCAGTATGAAAAAAATGAGTCAATACTCCTGCTTGCGCAGACAGAGGAATAACGATTGCAAGCAGAGCAAGCAATCCTTCACTTAAGAGCCAAGTCATTCGTTTAGAACGGGCTAGCGGTTTTATAGGTGGCTGACTGTCCGGTCTCCCAGAATTTTCGTCCGCTTCTTGTGTAGTGGGTTTTATACGTCAATGGTTATGGTCTCACCGCGATGCATTCGTAAACAGAAAAATCAGAAATGGAAGGAGATACTACCTCCTGACGTACCAAAATGGGTACGAGCAGTATTCTACTAGAGCATTTTCACAACACAATTGACGTAATACACTTTTCACGCAAACTATTTTGCATACAGGAAATAACCAGCACTGTAGCCATAGAATGGCTATTGACCTAGCTTATTTAGTGTACTAAAGTTTTTTTCTCACAATGTGTGACGCATTTTCCTGTTCCGACCAGTGCGAGGTTTGCACATTTGTACACTGTGAGCTCCTTAGTGTAGTGCGAACTGAACAATCGTTTGTTGCTGAAGCCCACCATACTCAAACTGCGTTTCTGACTCAAAACGACCCATGCTATTATGGGCCACACATGTCAGACAATATCCCGTACCTCGATGGTCTCAACGACCCGCAAACACAAGCAGTCTTACACACCGACGGACCCCTAATGGTGCTCGCTGGGGCGGGTTCTGGAAAAACTCGTGTCATTACTCATCGGATTGTCCATCTCATTCACAAAGGAACCGCCCCGCACAACATTCTCGCAGTAACATTTACTAACAAATCAGCCAAAGAAATGCGCGAACGGGTCACGCTGCTCACCCAAAAATATCCCCCTTCCAACCGGGCTGTCATCGACAGCCAACCAGTAGTTACCACGTTCCACTCTTTAGGAGTCCGTCTGCTTCGTGAGTTTCATGAGTCACTTGGCCTGCGGCGGCACTTCGTTATCTATGACCGCAGCGATAGTCAAAAAGCGGTGAAAAAAGCCCTTGAAAAAGCGAACTACAATCCCAAAGAATTTGAGCCGCGAAAAATGCTGGCGATTATTTCTCGAGCCAAAGGAGACGCGATGACCTTGCTTGATTTTAAAGACGCCGCCAATTCATACCCTGAACAAGTGGCCGCTGAAGTGTGGGAACGATACGAGGCCATTTTGGCGAGCGAGCAAGCACTCGATTTTGATGACTTGCTCGCCAAGACGCTGCGTCTACTCGAAGACCACCCGCCAGTCCGAGAAATTCTCATCAAGCGCTATAAATACATTCACGTGGACGAGTATCAGGATACCAACAAAGTCCAATTTCGAATTGCGGAGCTACTCGCTGGCGACGTGCACAATATATGTGTCGTGGGGGACATCGACCAAAACATCTACTCGTGGCGCGGAGCCGACATCAAAAATGTCTTACAGTTCGAACGACATTTCCCTCGAGCAACGACCATTCTGCTCGAAGAGAATTACCGTTCAACCGGGACCATCATTGCGGCTTCTAATGAAATTATTAAAAAGAATCAAAACAGGGTTGACAAGAATGTCTTCACGAGCAATGAAACAGGGGAGAAAATCACCCTCTACGCTGGCATGACTGGTTACGATGAAGCGGAATACATTGCCCTAACCGCCCAAGAGCTCATAAAAGACGGTGCTGACCCGTCTTCGATTGCAATTCTCTACCGGACCAACTTCCAATCACGTTCGCTGGAAGAAGCGTTTATCAACTTTGAAGTGCCATATCAGTTATTGGGATTAAAATTCTTTGAACGCAAAGAAGTAAAAGATGTGTTGTCGTACCTACGTCTCGCACTCAACCCCAGCAGCAACGCTGATCTCAGCCGAGTCATTAACACGCCGACGCGCGGCATCGGCAAGGTCACCATGCTCAAGGTGATAGAAGGGAATCGAAGCGACCTCAATGCCGGCGCTGCCGCCAAAGTGAAAGTGTTTGATGACATCATGATGGACATCGCGAAAACGGCCGTGGAGAAACCGTTGTCAGAAACCATTAAATTCATCATGAAGCGCAGTGGTATCGAAGACAATCTCAAAGAAGAGGGGACCGAAGAAGCACTCGAACGCATCGAAAACTTGCGAGAGTTGGTGACATTGGCGAGTCGGTTTAATGACACTGAACCAAATGAAGCAGTTGAGCTGATGTTAGAGACGGCGGCCCTGCAGAGTGATCAAGATGAACTGAAAGAAAAGAATGAACAAAACGCGGTGCGGCTCATGACCATTCACGCGGCGAAAGGTCTGGAGTTTACGTACGTATTTATTTCTGGTCTGGAAGAAGGATTGTTTCCACACGAACGACTCGACGACGGCCGAACTGACCAAGAAGAAGAACGTCGACTCTTCTACGTAGCGCTCACTCGAGCTGAAAAAAGACTCTTCCTTACCTATGCGCACATGCGCACTATCTTCGGACAGCAACGGGTCAATATGCCATCTTCGTTTTTAAACGACATCAGCCAAGAACACGTCGAAACGTCTGAAGGTATCGGCCGTCATGGAGGAGCCGGCTCTGGCTACGAGACGACTATCTACCTAGATTAATATCCACCGGCAAAATCAATCTTGTTTCTTTATTGAGACTACCGTAATCTACATCTATGCCCGAAAAATTTGCACATAAAAAATCTCTGGGGCAACATTTTCTCAACAGTGACTACGCGCCAAAAAAAATGTGTGACGCTGCCCACCTCACGGCAGGGGACATTGTGCTGGAGGTCGGACCAGGGACCGGAATTCTCACCCAAGAGATATTGGCTCGCGGAGCCCAGGTGATAGCGATTGAAGCTGACCCGCGAGCAATTACGTCGCTGGAAAGCACTTTTGCGGACGAAATCGCGAGCACACAACTCGTCATTCACCACCACGATGCCCGTACACTGACTCCAACTGACTTTGGTGTGCACGACCACCAATACAAAGTGGTTGCCAACATCCCATACTATATTTCTGGTTCACTCTTTCGCAGTTTTTTAGACACGGACTGTCAGCCGACTGATTTAGTGTTCTTAGTCCAGAAAGAAGTTGCCCACCGGATTGCGCGCGACCCGAAAGAATCTTTGCTGTCACTATCGGTCAAAGTGTTTGGTAATCCAACATATATATGTACGGTGAAAAAAGGCCACTTCAACCCACCTCCCAAAGTTGATTCTGCAATTGTCGCCGTCGAAAACATCAATCGTGATGCTTTTGCTCACACCACGCATGAGCACTTGTTCACTTTATTGCATCTAGGATTTGGCCAGAAACGAAAACAGCTTTTAGGTAACCTCGCAAAAGAGTACGACAGGGCTGCTCTGGGTGCTGTGTTTGCCAACCTAAAAATTCCTTTAGATGTGCGAGCAGAAGACGTGTCTCCCCATATGTGGTTCGAAATTCTCAGCCAACTATAGTTTTCCTCACACTTTCCACAGCCAATCCACACTTCGTACACAGTTACGTGTTGGGAAGTACAAATAATTCAAAACCAGCTGGTATACTTTAGTCATATGAAGGGTCACATTAACCCCAAAGTTATTGGAGCAACTATCGTTGGTTTTGCGCTTATTGCGGGAGCATACACCGTTAGTAATTTTGGCATCGACAAAGACATCCCGCAGCAGGCCGCTGTCTCTGCTGCCCAAGCAAAGGCCCGAGCACCCATTACTGTGCTAGACAGTGACAACAACGGGATTGAGGACTGGCGCGATGAGTTTGTCACCACTGAGCCGATTTTTATCGAGCAAGCAACTTCCACGTATACTCCACCAGACACACTCACTGGTAAATTAGGCGTCAATTTCATGGAAGGTCTGATTAGTGCTCGGGGCTCTGGTCCATTTGGCCGCACTGACGATGAAGTGATAGCAGACACAGTTGATACTTTAGACAACCTAACTGCCCAAAAACTCTATGACACACCAGATGTGCAAATTATCCAAGATTGGGAAGACCAAGATATCGTAAATTATGCTAATACGGTAGCCGAAGCAATTATAAACAATGACCTGCCAAACATTACCGAAGGGGAGCTCTACATTTTGTACGACATCTTAACCAACGGCAACACAAGCAGAGTCACTGAGCTAAACTCACTCACTGAATCATACAAACGCATTCGCGATGTGGTCATCGCCACTCCAGCACCTATCTTCTTCGCCAAGCAGCACCTCGATCTGATTAACTCCTTGCACGCCATCCACAAGGACATTGAAGCCATGGCGGCTGGCGTTGAAGACCCCGCCCTAGCATTATTGCGGCTCAAGCGCTACGAAGATGATGCAAAAGGGCTTGGTCTTGCCCTAGCAAACCTCCTGGCCGGCTTAGAGAAATACTCAGGCTTATTTAATACCAACGACCCAGCCCTGCTGTTTACTCAATTTAGTCCCAATCAGATTAACTAATCACTTATGGATACTTTCTTTACTCTACTCAAAAAAAGTCTCGTTGCTACCGTATTCATTGTTTTTGCGCTGGTGGCTACATATATTCCTCAGCCATACAATTCTGTTTCTGAAGTTGAAGCGGGTAGTGTGGGTGGCGGTTCAACGTTACCGCTACAGATTACCCAAAACTTAAACCTGATTAAGACCAGCATCGAAGAAACGCTTACTGCTGGATATACCGCTATCTCGTCTTTCGCAACGAATGCTTCGTGGCTGAAAGACAGCGTAGGGGATGGTCTCGGGTGGGCGTTGGCGAAGTCTATGGTTACTAAAATGGTTTCTAGCTTGGTGAGTTGGATAAACTCTGGCTTTGAAGGCAGACCGGCTTTTGTACAGGACCTCCAAGGTTTCTTACGCCAAGCAGGCGATGAGACTTTTGGTGAGTACATACAAAGCCTGGGCTCTTATGGCTCTTTTATTTGTTCGCCGTTTCGGCTCGATATACAGATTTCGCTCGAACTTCAATATATAAATGATCGGGTTAATCAACCAGCAACGTGTACGCTTTCTGGCATAATCGATAACATTGAAGGCTTTATTGATGGTTCTTTTGAAGAAGGAGGATGGAAAGATTGGTTTAGAATCTCTTCCAAGCCACAAACCTACACCCCTTATGGAGCCGCCCTCACCGCCCAAGCCGGAGCGCGAGCGCAACTCATCAATGCTAAGGGAGAAGAGGTGAAGCTATTAGATTTCGGTAGTGGATTTTTATCAAGCACAAACTGTAAGAGCGTTCCCGTAGGAGGAGGAGCTCCTCCTAGACAAGACTGTTCTATCACCACACCGGGACAGACGATTGCAGATGCTCTTTCTTTTAACCTCGACTCGGGACGACAGGCACTTATCGAAGCCGATGAGATAAATGAAATTATCACCGCTTTACTGGGACAAATCGCTAACAAAGCTCTGACGGGCAGTGCCGGTCTGTTGGGACTTTCTGGAGGGTCAGGGCCAGAATACAGCGGGTACAATGGTTCCTTTCTTGACCAGATGGATGAAGATGCCCTGGATGCCTTTGATATAGACTTACCGACGTTTGGCACCGACATGCGTGAGGCGCTAGCTATTCAAAAAGAATATCTTGATATGGCCCTTGTATACGAAGACCAATTAAATTTGTATGCACTAAATCCGTTCGTGTTTAACGAAGATAAAAAAGAAGCCGCTCGAGACGCAAGAGATGATGTCCGCAGAGATATTGATAGACTCATGGGTGACTATCCGCCACCGTTTGTTCCCGATCCAAGAGCCACGATTGGAGAGTTAGAAATACTCATCGCCGAATTTGAAGACCCCGACGCAACCGACGACGACCAAATACGCATTGCCCAACAGTTTATTGGACTTCGCTTATACACTAAGGATGAAGTGCGCACCGCTGGAGATAATTGGGACCGATTACTTCGCTAGATTATTATGAACACCTTTAAAAGAATCATTTCCTATTCACCCTATCTCTTGCTTCTTTTAGTGGTGTTTCCGGTTTTTGCTGGAGCCCAAGATGCTGGCATTTTCAGTATCAAAGGCATCCTCTGGTCGTTTGTCAACAACGTGTTTGGATTCCTAATCGGCGCCGGTGGTGTTGTATTGGACTTTGCAGTAAATGAATATGTCATTGGGTTTGGCGAAACGTGGGGCATTGGTGGAACCGGAGTAGGAGGGGCCATCGACCTGACCTGGGCAATCATCCGCGATATGTTTAATATCGGCTTTATCTTCGGTTTGGTGTGGCTGGGGTTCAAGATGATTCTTCGAAGCGATGATTCCAATACCCGCCGGACACTTATCACGCTTATCATAGCCGCTCTCTTGGTAAACTTTAGTCTCTTCATCACTAAGTTTGTAGTTGATTTCACTAACATTCTTGCTTCCGAAATTGCTGTGTCATTCGCTCCTGCACTAAATGCCGACGTTGAAATATCAGCTGCGTTTATGCAGCTGTTTGGACTCACCACCGTCTGGGAAGGTTCGGAAGGAACAACTGTTGATGCAACGTCATACATGCAAATATTTGGAACTGCAATTGTGTTTATGATTGGTGCCTTCACGTTCTTTGCCGGAGGCATCATGCTTATCATCCGTTTTGCTGCGCTATGTATCTATATGGTATTTTCGCCATTGATGTTTTTAGGCTTTGTGTTTCCGGGACTACAAAACATCAGTCGGAGTTACTGGAAAGGATTCTTAGGCCGCGCCTTCTTTGCTCCCGCGTATCTGATGCTGGTGTACCTCTCCGCGTATGTAATGGGCAGCTACAATAGTAGTGCGTCTGGTTTTGCTGACGCATTTTCAGGAGAAAATGCAGATGCTGTCGCGGCCTCCATTGGACCATTTTTACTGGTCAGCGTATTTCTTATCGCTTCGGTTGTCGTGGCCGGCAAGATGAGTACCACTGGTGCCAGTACTGTTCTGAGTGTCGGCAACAACATCCGTGGCCGAGCCCAGAGAGTGGTTAAAAACACTGCCAATAGAGCAGGTGGAGTGATTGGTGGAACGGGTAGATTTGCCACGAGACAAACTGTTGGCCGCGGGGCTCGGGGAGTGAGCAATGTAGCTGAAAGAACTCGACGCAAACTTGATAGGGGGCTCAGTTCAATGTCACAAAAAGGTGGCAATTGGAAGGGGGCTGCTCGAACACTGGACCGAACACTGGGCTCTGGTCTCAGGTCGGCTGAAAATGCCAGCGTGGCTGGCTCCGAAACCAAAGCCCAGCAGCGTACGCGGGTGAATGAACAAAACGCTCGACTCAATACTGTAGGACAGCAAACTGAACGAAATAATGACATTGCTGCAGCTTTGGCTCTCGCTCAAGCAAACAAACCAAATGCAGACATGACTAACGAGGAACAAGAAACTGCTCGTAAGACTCGTGTGGATGCCCTAAATACCATTAGTAACCAAGTGCGCCGTATGAGCAACGACGAGGTGCTAAATCTCAGTCAAAAAACTATAGAAAGCCCAGAATTCGCACAACACCTCACCGACTCGCATATCCAAGCGTTGCGTGAGTCTGGTAAGTACACGAACAAAGAGGCAGGCGCGATTTCAACCGCCCGCGACACCGGAATGATAGACACCACTTCTGAAGCTCTCGACAGCACAAATGCATCGACGGAAGAGCTTAATAGCGCGCTTGACCAGCTCACGCAAAATATTCAAAGCATGCCAATTGAACGACTATCAAGCATGAAGGCAGAAACTCTGGCCACACAACGCGTAGCCAGCAACCTGACCGAAGCACAACTCGAAGGAATGAAAAACTCAGGACGATTTACTGCCTCTGATATAACAAATATCAGAGCGGCCCGAGAAAATGGACTCGGTGCAATCGCGAGTGGAAGTGCTCCAGAAATCGCAAATATTGAGAACGCTGAGAACCATTCATCTGCCATGCGAAAACGGGGTGAAAAGCTCTTCCAAGGTAATGCGCAAACGGCCGGTCAATTACCAGCTTCTGTCTACACAAAGAAAGAAATGGTCTCTAATATTACCCCATCCGCACTGCAACAACGTGTCCGCAACGGACTCAGCGATGGCGATGCTGCAACGATAGAAGCAAACATTAACGAATACCTTACTTCTCGTGCAGCAAGCGAAGGCGAAAAACGAGCATGGCGAAACTGGTCTGAAAAAAGTACCGAGGGAGCCCGCTTTAACTTTACCGCTTAATTATGATCGACTGGAACACCTACCAAACTGCCTATCAAGCAGCTGACCAAAAAACGAAGGACACTTTGCATTCTTCACTAATACCAGAGTGTGTGGACGACGCTATGAAAAAATATGAACTCGATACATCTCATAAAAAAGTCCTTATTGGTTTGTTTTCTGAGCAGGTATTAGGAATAGTGACCGATAGTGAACTAATTAAGCAGATGAAAACCGCTGGCATTCCTTCAGCTACTGTCATCAGTGGGGACGTCACACAATGTCTAACCACCAAAAAACCATCTGTGTTGGACACCAGTCTTGCGCCGGAAGACACTCCGTCTGATGCAGCAACTGACACCCCAGCACTGACTGCCCCCCAAGCAAAGCCTGAGCCAACCAGCTCGCTAGAATCAGACATCGCTGAAACAGAAGCAGCCCTCAACTCCATCCCCAAAATCCGCACGATGGTGCAAGACGCACAAGAATCTACTACCCATACTTCTTCGCAAGCTGAACTGCTTGATAAAAACAATCGCTAAGTCGCGAAAGCAGTGTCTGCAAAAATGCGTTGCGGATTAAACGAACGTTTACTTGTTTCTTCCGTGTATAATAGGAAGATATGCGGTTTGAAGTTCCTCAATTTATTGAAATAGAAGATAAAATCTTTGGACCATTAACGTGGCGCCAGTTCGTTTACATCGGCGGCGGGGTTGGGGCAGCAGTGGCAATGTTTTTTACCTTACCATTTATTCTTTTCATGATTTTTGGTATACCGCTGGCTTTGGTGTCTGCGGCGTTGGCATTTTTCCCAGTCAACAGTCGGCCATTCTCGTACTTCTTGCAGGCTATTTATGATTACGTTCGGAACAAACGCCTCTATCTCTGGCGACAAAAATCCGATCACACGTACGACACCGCTCCACAGAAAACTATTTCAGACCTTGGCGCTGGTAGTGGAGCTCCAAAAAAAGCTTCATCAAAAAAATCTATCACGTCACTCGCCCGGCGCTTAGAGTTAGAAGCCTTACAAAAACCAGAATAATTATATGCCAACCTCAAACACATCAACTCAAGATTTTGTCTCAATTCGAGATATCAAAGATAACGTTGTCATCCAAGAAAACGGACAAATGCGGATGGTAGTTTTGGCTTCTTCTATCAACTTCGCTTTGAAGGGTGTCGATGAGCAGCGGGCGATTTTGTCTCAATTTCAAAGTTTTTTAAACACCCTTGATTTTGATTTACAAATTTATATTCAATCAAGACGGCTGGACATCGAACCTTATTTGAAGCTGCTTCAAAGTCTGGACGGAAAGCAAGACAACAATCTGATGCGCATTCAGATTCGTGAGTATATTGAATTTATCCGGACATTTACCAAAGATATCGATGTGATGAGCAAAAACTTTTTTGTGGTGATTCCCTACTCGCCCTCAAAAGTAGATTTCTCAAAAGGTATTACCAACATGTTCTCTGCCAAGAAAAAGTCCAAAGGAACTCCAAGCGAGAACGACTTTGAAGAACACCGTATTCAGCTTGAGCAGCGTGTGGGATTAGTAACTGCCGGGCTAGCTCGAGTGGGGGTGCGGTCCATCACATTACAAAAGGACGATTTGGTCGAACTTTATTATCACTTATACAATCCAGCTGATCTCACTGGTTCAGCACCGTTGGCTCAATAACTTCTTTTATGGCACTTTTCGATTTTCTACAACCACAAGGTTCAAACAACAAGAACAAAAAGAACGACGCACTGGACAACAAGCTGATGACCCTAGCGGATGTTATTGCGCCATCTGCTATCAACATCAACCCGCGCAACATCAACGTGAGTGGGGTATTGGCTCGAGTGTACTATGCTGTTTCGTATCCTCGCTACTTAACTGATGGTTGGATGGAACCAGTACTCAATCTCTCCCAAGAGCTTGATGTGACTATCTATATTCATCCCACCGACACAAAAGAAATGCTCAAGAAGTTCCAGAAAAAAGTGGCCGAGGTACAAAGTCAGATAAATATAAAAGCCGAACGGGGAGAAGTGCGTGACCCAGAGCTTGAAGCTGGGTATCGCAACCTCGAAGACATGCGTGATCGTTTGCAGCAAGGCGAAGAAAAAATGTTTGGCGTCGGGTTTTACGTATCTATCTACGGAGAAACCGAGGACGAGATTGACAAGGCCGAAAACGACATCAGGGGGATTTTAGATTCTCGACTTATCGTTCTCAAACCCGCCCTCTTTCAACAAGAACAAGGATTCAAGAGTGTCTTGCCGTTGGCCAATGACATTTTGGCAGTAAACAGTAAGTTTAATTCTGAACCGCTTTCGAGTTTCTTTCCGTTTACTTCTTTTGACCTCACGTCAGACACAGGGATTCTCTACGGCATCAACCGCCACAACTCATCACTCGTACTGTTCGATAGATACAGTCTAACCAACTACAACTCAGTAACCTTTGCTACTTCAGGAGCAGGGAAGTCCTATGGGCTAAAGCTAGAGATTCTGCGTTCGTTGATGTTTGGTACAGAAGTGATTGTGATTGACCCGGAGCGTGAGTACGAATACTTGGCCGAGGCAACCGGTGGAAGATTTTTCAATATTTCTCTGTCCTCTGACCACCACGTCAACCCTTTTGACCTCCCAAACCCAGCCGAAGACGAAAACCCTCGAGACGTACTGCGCACTCATATCATTGAGCTGGTTGGATTATTTCGACTGATGCTCAATGGGCTCACCGCTGAAGAAGAAACGGTGATTGACATTGCAATTCAGGAGACCTACTCACTGAAAGATATTACTGGCGACACCGATTTTTCTGCTCAAGAACCACCACTCTTAGCTGACTTTGAAATGGTCTTGGCCGGGATGGAAGGCAGCTCATCACTGATTACTCGTTTGCAAAAATACACCGCTGGTACGTGGGCCGGGTTTATGAACAAGCCAACCAACGTCGACATCAATCAAAAGTTTGTGGTGTTCTCACTGCGAGACATGGAAGACGAGCTCAAGACCATCGCCATGTATATCATCACCAACTTTATCTGGAGCAGTGTCCGCCGGCGGATGGCCAAGCGTCTGCTGGTTATCGATGAGGCGTGGTGGATGATGAAAAGTGAGGACACCGCTTCATTCTTGTTTTCCCTGGCTAAGCGTGGGCGAAAATACTACCTGGGTATCGCAACCATCACCCAGGACGTGGACGATTTCTTACGCTCTCCCTATGGAGTACCGATGATTACCAACTCTTCTATTCAATTATTGATGAAGCAATCCCCGACAGCGATTGATAACATTCAAAAAACCTTCAACCTCACCGATGAAGAAAAGTTCTTGCTGCTTGAATCAAGTGTCGGAGAAGGGATTTTCTTTGCGGGACTCAAACACGTGGCCATCAAGATTATTGCTTCCTACACCGAAGACCAAATCATCACTTCAGACCCCTCGCAAATCCTGCAAATTCAAAAAGCTCGCGAGGAGCTGCAAGCTTCAGGCGGATAAAATCTTTCTCACTCCGACCAGCCGAGCTGCTGAACATATGTCATATAGTATACTGAAACCATCATGGCAAATTTAAAGCCGACCAATGAGGAGTTTAGTGATTCTTCATATAATAACGATTCACGCCTCAGCCAACCTTCCTCTGGAGTACGGCAAGTTCGCAATGTCCAAACCGACAAAGGCTACGACCCCGACAAAAGACGCGGCGGTGCAGAGGAACGAGCTGCCAGCACCTGGGGTGCCAGTATGCAAGCTGGAGAAGATAAAGCAGAAAGAGAAGAGGAAGCCCAAACAGCACGACAGGAAAATCAGGCCTCAGGAATCCGCTCAGTCGCCACTACCCAACAGCAAAATGCCGGTGGGCAGGCTCGTCAATCAATCAAGTCTGTTGTAAGAAAGGCTCAGGGAAAGAAAGGGAAGGGGATAAAATCAAAAGGCGGCAGACTCGTCGGCCGTACGGTCACCCTCAGTATCTGGTCGTGGGGATTTTTCATTTGGCTGTGGTTCCAGCTACCAATCACCATCCTATCAATAATATTTATGGCGCTGACGGAGGCAATTTATCAAGCCTATGCATCACTCACCACAAGTTCAGCCAGTGATGGGTTTGTAACAGTTGCAGCAAAATTTATTGGAAGTGCTCTTGCAACAACACTTGATTCAATTCTCGAACTCGTGAATGCTTTAATGGATAAATTTTTTGATTTCAATCTCGACGTACTTAACCCAGCCAACTTTTTTATGCTGACTCACATACTTCTCGTATTGGTCGGCTGGGGCATGCTGTTGGCTATGGCTATTATCTATACCATGACCGGACAAAAAGCTTTTTCGGGAAAAGGAGCCGGAGGGAAAAACGCACTGTTTATTCTGGCTTTTATTGGCTACGCCATTCCCATTTTGAATATTTTACCGTTATTTTTCTTTTGGACGTTGGCAGTGTTAAAAAATCCTCGATAATAAAAAACAGGCCAACACAATATGTGTGACCTGTAAATCTTTTGTTTCGACAACTAGCCGAAAGCAAGTGTAGAGCCAATCGGTATAATCGTATCTGGAGTAACTTCTTTACCCCAGCCATTAACCCTTCTGAGTTTTTCGATTGTTGTGTTCAACTGATCGATGATAAGCTGGACTGGAAACGCTCCAGATTGTTCATTCGTCGTAAGACACGACGAATCCATCTTTTTGTTTTTGATGCAGTTGCGTTCCGACACCTCAAACGGATCAGCTGCCGCTGCTGGACCAACTGCTCCCAAAAGGAGGCCGGACGCCAGTGCAGTTGCGATGCAAAGTGACTGTAACGTTTTCATAGAAACCTCCTTTCAGGTTTGTATGGTGATGATGGAGCGTATGCTCCTTTTCAGGGAACTGATGGTGCGTATATACAATACGTACCGCTACTTCTTTTATACCACTTCTTCCCAGAAGTGCAAGGTTGCTATGTTGATAAAAGTGTTGCAGAAAAACACCCTGTGTAACCAGTTTTTTTTGACCTGAACGGCATACCTTGCTTCACCCAGCCTTTGTTTTCTTCTAAACGTTGATGATGTTAAAAATCCTCGATAATAAAAAACAGGCCACATAACTTATTGTGGCCTGTAAATATTTCGCTTCGACAATTAGCCGAAGGCGAAAGTTGAGCCAATCGGCACAATGGTTTCGCGGGTGACTTCTTCACCCCAGCCGTTTTTCTTTCTAAAGCGCTCGATAGTTGAATTCAACTCATCGATGAAAACTTTTAGCGGAAATGCTCCGCTTTCCTCGTTAGTGGTAACACATGATCGGTTCATCCAACCTTTGTCGATACAATTTTGCTTCGACACCTCAAACGGATCAGCTGCCGCTGCTGGACCAACTGCCCCCAAAAGGAGGCCGGACGCCAGTGCAGTTGCAATGCAAAGTGACTGTAACGTTTTCATAGAAACCTCTTCTCGGTTTATGTAGATGATGAGCTTTCGCTCTTTGTAAGGGAACTGATGATACGTATATAATACCTATCGCTACTTGTTTTATACTACTTTTTTTGAAAAATGCAAGGAGTGGTGCGCAGCAGGGTAGACTGATGCATCTCAGTAATAAAAAAACAGGCCACGTAAATTTGTGTGGCCTGTAAGTATATTCTTTTGGCGATTGGTTGAGTGTGGATTTGGACCGACTGGTTCAACCAGTTTTAAATGCTTCCCCGAAAGGCAATCTTTTTTCCTTTCGGGAGAATGGTTTCAGGAGTAACCTCTCCTTTTTTCCAGCCATTTAACTGTCGGATTTCCGAAAAAGGACGGTTGGTAAAATCAGAAAGGCTCTCACCCACGGTGAATGATCTGTGTGAGCTAGATTTAAGCACTATGCACTGTAGGACAGCAATAGTTTCACACCTTTGATGGGATGTATCAAACGGATCTCCCGCTATCGGCTGCGTACTCAAAGAGGGAGTGAGTGTCATACTAAACACGATATAGAACAATGTAAGTATATCCATAGAAACCTCTTTTCTACTTTAGACTGCAGTTTGTAGCATTGCTACCTTGGCAAAGAACAGTTGATACGCATCTGGGACACCTATCATCTGCTTAGTCTATATTATTTTTCTTGGAAAGCTACTATTTGGCAAATACTTACTTGCAAACTGAGTAGGGAAAACCACACTTTGAAAAGCTTCTGTCTGCTATGATTATTGGTATGAGGATATTTTTCATTCTACTCTTTATTTTATTCGGCACTACCGCGCAGACCGCATCTGCTCAGCTCCAAGGACAAGGGCTCCTTGTCCCTAATCTCCAGTTAGAAACAGAGCCCGAATTTCCGCGTCCTGGTGACGGAGTTACCGTTACTATTAATGATTCTCGTGGTGGTACCTACGGATCAAATATCACTTGGTTATACAATGGACAAGTTTTAGAAGGGACAGATAATCGCAGAAGTATTGAGATAACCGCTGGTGCACTCGATAGTGAAATAGAAATTGAAGCCATTTTGAGTAAACCTACTGGAGGGAGAGAAACCCTGAGTGCCACTGTCAAATCTATCTATCTCGATATTGTTGTTGAGCCCCAGACACGAGTACCAGAATTCTATCTCGGGAGAGCTTTGCCGAGTATTGGCAGTATGATCAACGCTACTGCTTTGGTAAACGACGGGAGCAACCGCACGGACTTAGTGTATACCTGGCAGATTAATAGAACAGTGATTGAAGGCGGGCCAATACGGGGGAGAAACCAAGTAACTTTTGTTGCCCCCCGGGGGGACGAATCAATTCTTTCTGTTGTGGTGACTGAACCGAACGGAACTACTCTGGCAGAAAGAGCAGTGGTACTCCCTTCTGTGCTACCTACCATCAGCTTTCATGAAGTAAGTGCTCTCTTTGGAGTCAAACACAATCCTATCGATGACGAACTCATCTTGGTAGGGAGCACTGCCACAATACAGGCTGAACCATACAACCTAGACATTCGAGTCTACAACAACCCCGATATTGCTCAGTGGGAAATTAATAGTTCGCTCAGCCAAGACCAAGGCGGCAATCCATACCAAATCACTTTCCAAACCACCGGTTTTGCTGGGCCGGCCAACTTAAGCTTCCAGGTGCGAGATACGACACAAGTACTCCAAGGAGCCCGCGATAATATTCAAGTAAGATTTTAATCTATGAAACGTTCAGTCTTTATCATCATCGGAGCAGCCTTAGTCCTGATACTCATTGCGGTCTGGCTCTACGTACTTTTTTTTAGTTCCTCCGTGAGCAATGAGGAAGAACAGTTCGCTAACCTTGATATTGAAAACTCAGATGACCCTGATTACCAAGCGCCAGAGGTTGAACCCGAAACAGAACCAGTGGTTGATGTTCAAGCAAACCAGCCCTTACGGCAACTCACTACTCGACCAGTGGCTGGTTTTGCAGAGATTCAAGCCAGTACCAGTACTCCGAAACAAGTACGGTATATGGAAGTAGGGACTGGACATATCTACTCTATCAATCTCTCATCTGGCCAAGTAGAGAGAATCTCTGCTACCACTATCACTGGGGCACAAAAAGCTGCCTTTTCTAAAGACGGCATGTTCGTGATGATTCAAGCTGGTTTTAGTTCACAAAAAGAGTTTATCGTCGGGGAAATCAACCCTGAAACAAATACGCTCACCAACACAAAGCTCGCTGAGCCGATAACATCTTTCAGTGGTACAGATGACAATCAATTCTTATATTCAATTCAAACCAACGCCAGCACCATCGGCAAATTGTTCAACCCCACTGAATTCACTAATGAGACGATATTTACTGTGCCGTTTCGAGAAGCCAGTATTGAGTGGGGCAGTGACGTAACAGATCCACACTACGTATACCCAAAAACAAGTCGATTGTTGGAGAGTTTCTTGTACCAAATAGAAAATGGTGTAGCCACCAGAATGCCAGTTGATGGCTATGGGATGTCTGCCTTAGGGAATAAAAGCTCCGTAGTTTATTCAAAGCAAGAAAACAATGTATATCAAACCTATCAGTTTAATATAGATTCAGGGATAGTATCAGAAGTGCCGCTCACACAAATCCCGGAAAAGTGTGCGATGAGTGACGGAGAATTATCAGTTACCATCTGTGCGAATACTGAATATGAGTCCACTGCGCTTTTGCCAGACAATTGGTATGCAGGTGAAGTTCCAGCTGCCGACAAGCTCTGGGAAATTGGTTCTGCTGGAGATAGAGCAACGTTTTTGATAGATTCCGAGCAAGCAAGTGGGCGAGGATTAGACATTACTGAATTACAAATCTCCGAAGATATGTTTAATGTCTATTTTACTAACCAGATAGATCAAACTTTGTGGGTGTACGAAAGAATAGTAAACGACGTTAACCAAAATTAATTATGAAATATTTTCTTACCTTTTTCTCGTTTTTTATCCTACTCGCGCCAGTATTCGTTTTTGCACAATACCTTCCGTTAGTAGGTATTCCAGGAGTAGACAACCCGCAAGACTTTGACGAGTACTTGCAATCCATCTACGCCACCGCGATTAGTCTTGCGGCCCTACTGGCCGTCATCAAGATTGTCATTGCTGGAGTAAAGTGGATGACTACTGACATCGTAAGTTCAAAAAGTGACGCCAAAAAAGATATTCAAGGAGCGATCTTTGGCCTCGTAGTTATTCTGGGGGCGGTACTTATTTTATATATCATCAATCCTGATATTGGTACGGTAGATTTAACTCTTGAACCACCTCCAAGGGCAGCTGCGCCAGCTGGCACCACTTTGTTGTTAAGTGAAGTAGAAGACTGTCAGGCTACTCCCGAAACTTGTGATTTTGATCCAATATCTTGCTTGCTACCAGGGACATATGCTTCTAATCGGAAAGGTCCACCTCTTAAAAAAGACTACGATTGTTCTCTCAAAGAGGATGCATGTTTAGGGAAATTTGTAGTAACGTCAGAAAAGCAAGCATACTGTCTCACTACCCAGGAGGCAGAAGCCGATAAAATAGCCGAGGTGGCTGCTGCGTACTGTCCGGATGGAGAAACGTGTACGGCGGAAATATGTGTCAATAGCTCGATTTTTGACTGCAGAAGCTCTTGCTTTGACGACGGTGGAACAGCTTATGATGAGGCGACGAGTATCTGTGTGACCAGTCCTAGTGGCACGACTGCTCTGATTGAAAGTCAAATAGATACTTTACTGACCAGTGCCAGCCTTGAAGGAAGAATCGTCAGCAACGAAGCCACTGCAGCAGGATTCGCTTCAACCGTTGGTGCCACACAAACGTTTTACTTGGCTGAACTCCCTGAAGCACAAACTCGCTCTGGTACAAGCGCAAACACCAGTACTATAGAGGGTATGAGACAAGTTTGTTTAGAAGCGAATAAAGCACAAAGAACCGAGGGTCAAACTCTTAATATACAAGTAGACGAGTACGAAGGTAAATATTACGTTGGGTGTGTCCAGCAGTAAGAGCTAGCGATGCTTCCGGATGTAGAACTCTTGGGCGATTGAAGTGAGATTACTCACCAAGAAGTAAAGCGCAATAGCGGCTGAAATGGTATAAGCAATCACAGTAATCAACACAGGCATAACGTACTTCATCTGTGTTTGCATATTGCGCATAAAGTCATCTTTCATATTTGGCTCAGCTCCCTCCTCTTTTGGAGGGAGTTTTGGCATCGAGAGGGTAACAAAGATGTATTGCGTGACCCCAGCACCCAGGGCAAGCAGGATACTTTTATCGAGGATATCAATCATACCTAGGAAATTCATTGTGATGTTTACAGGCTCGGCCACAAAAGAGTAGAGCAATTCAACGTTAATGTCTGGGAGAGCGACACCGCCGCCACTGGAAACCGCGAAGTACAGGGAGATGATGATTGGAATTTGCAAAAATACTAAGAAAATACTGGCAAACGGATTCATTCCGGCGTCACGATAGATTTCCATCATGGCTTGCGCTTGGGCCTGCTTGTCCTCTTTGTGAGTTTCTTTAATCTCTTTTATCTTTGGTTCTATCTCGCGCATGATTTTTTGCGTTTTGGCTGCCTTGATAGAAATTGGCAGTAGAATTGTCTTGACCAGTAACACCGTCAAAATAATAGCTATCCCTACATCACCTCCAGGGACAACATCAATAAAAAATACCAGTGCGTTGTAGACCGGGTCAAAGAAAAACGTATGCCAAATATAACTCCACATAAAATACAATAAAAATTAGTTTCAGTCATTCTACGTGCTTTGTATCAAAGCAGCAATTGACTTGTGAAAAAACTCATCCGCTGCTGCCCGGGGCAGGGAGTTGAATGACGGTTTAATGATAATGATAAACACTCCGGTTACGGCCGATTCTTTTTGTAATTGAGCAATGCGAGCCAACAGTCGGCGCTTCAAGGTATTTCTTCGCACCGCTCCTTTGGCAACTTTTTTACCAACCACCACCGCGCATCCAAATGTGGGGGTAGGGGAGTAGATGATGGTTAGGTGTTCAAAGTGGTGTCGTTTTCCCAAACGAAAGTATTTGGAGAATTGCGTACGACTGAGTCGATTGGCCTTTTTTAACATACGATGGAGATAGTATAGCAATAAAAAAAGCTCAAATTATTGAGCTTTTTTAACGGTTAGTTGTGCGCGACCCTTTCGTCTTCGGGCCAGGAGAATTTTTCGTCCCGCTGTAGTGGCACTACGAACCAAGAAGCCGTGTGTAGTGGCTCGCTTTCGTTTCTTTGGTTGATACGTTCGTTTTGGCATACGTAAGATTTATTACTCGGCAACTATACAGGAAAAAAGAATTTTATCAAGAGCATTAAGGGTGCTGGCAAAAGTACTGAAAAGTTATCCCCACGTTTTCCCCAGTTGCATTTTGAGAATGTAAAAATGTTTTTTTATTACTCGTTTTTTTGCCCGAAAGATTTACAGTTTTTTTTACCCAGGTATACTTCACTGTACTAGTAGAAATTCCTTGTTATGAATCCAACTTCTCACTCATCACACACCAACAGTATCGTCCAAACTGAGCAAGTAGACGTCAAGCAGTTGTGGGATGATGCGTTGGTAAAAATTGAACTCTCTATCACCACCGCCAACTACAAAACGTGGTTCCGAGACACTCACATTATTTCACTTGAAGACGGTACTGCTTTGGTTGGGGTACCAAGTGTGTTTGTAAAAGATTGGTTGCAAGACAAGTTTCAGACTATGATTCTGAAAACACTCCGAGATTTAACTCCCCACGTACGAAGTGTTGAATATACAGTTGCTCAACGAAATGAACGCAAGCAAGAAACGAATAAAAACCAAACCGTAAATGCTGCTCTTCCGTTAGAAGATTATTATATTAATAAAAGTGACAACCTAAACCCTAAATACTCGTTTGATACCTTTGTGGTAGGGCCATACAATGCGCTGGCTCACGCGGCAGCAAAAACAGTGAGTGAAAAACCGGGAATTACCTACAACCCACTGTTCATCTACGGAAAGACTGGTCACGGTAAAACTCACCTTATCCAAGCCGTCGGAAATCAAGTGAAAAAAACTGGTAAGAAAGTCTTTTATGTTACTAGTGAGCGATTTGCGGTGGATTACTTTAATGCCCTCCAAAACGGAAGTGCTAATACCTTTAAAGATAAATATCGACAATATGATGTGTTGATTATGGATGATATTCAATTCTTAGCTACCAAGGAAAAGACTCAAGAAGAATTATTTCACCTCTTTAACGCCCTGCACGACAACAATAAGCAGATTGTGTTCTCAAGTGATCAGCACCCAGCCCTCCTTAACGGGATGGAGGAGCGACTGCAGTCACGATTTGCCCAAGGAATGATTGTTGACTTACCAGCCCCTGATTTGGAATCAAGAGCAGCTATTCTTCGAGCAAAATCTGCCCAAAACAGTATTACACTTGGTGACGATGTGGTAGACCACCTCGCCCAAAGCATCGAAGGTAATGTACGTGAACTTGAAGGGGCATTAAATACCATTATGTGTCAGTCACAACTCCTAGGACGAACTCTTACCATCGAAGAAGTGAGGACTATTATCAAGAATAGCTCTCGACCGCGCAAATCTCTCGCTATCACCGATGTAGTAGACAAAGTAGCTCGCTATTATGATATCGATCAGGCGAGTATTTACGAAAAAACTCGACGAAAAGAAGTGGTAAAGCCCCGACAAATTATTATGTATATTTTGCGGGAAGATTTTCAGGTCTCGTACCCAGCCATTGGGAAAAAATTAGGGGGGAGAGACCACACAACAGTCATCCACTCCTGCGAGAAAATCAAAAACGAATTAAAATCAAGTAATGAACTGGAAGAAGAAATAACCCAAGTAAGATTACTTCTCAAATAAGACCGTCCTGGAGGACGGTCTTATTTTATGTAATAATACACAGGTCGCGTGGGATAAAATTTGTATAGGACTGGGGAAAAGAGTAGATAGTAGTAAGTAAGACTGGGGAAAAGACCTAAAATATCTACTATTATCCACAGATAATTAATTTTTCAAAAGGGTTAAAAACTACTATACACAACCAACCCACATAAATCCCGAGGTTATTGTTGTCAATCACCTAACAAGTATTGAAAAAATATTCCTTACATAGAACACAGATTCAGGTTTTACACATTTCCACAGGACTAATAATAGAGAGTAAAATAGATTATAATAAAAATATGGAGATAACTATTCCCCAACAACAACTCACCCAAGCCTTAGAGCTTGTCGGACGAATAAGTACCAAACATGTCACTTTGCCAGTACTGCAATGTGTTCGTCTGGAAGCAAAAGAGGGGGTTATAACTATTCAAGCAACGAACCTAGAAATAAACCTAGAAACTGTTATAACCGGAACTGTTTCGGAGGAAGGAGTGGTGGCTATTCCCGCGCAAATATTTTTACAAAGCATTCAGTTCATTAACCAAAAAGAAATCACTCTACGGACTGAAGATCAGGTGTTGCAGATAGAAACAGGAAACACTAATACTTCAATCAAAACCTTTGCGGTAGATGAGTTCCCTAATCTTCGTCAGTTACAAGGAGAGGAGTTACAGCTTCAAGGTAAGTCTTTTGCCTATGGAATCAAGAGCGTCGCATTTTCAGCCTCTGTGACCTCTATTAAACCAGAGCTTGGGAGTGTGTTTATTCAGCAAAAGAAAGAACACTCGCTTACGTTTGTAGCAACTGATTCTTTTCGTTTGATGGAAAAAACAATCCCCCAAAAAAGCTTGGTGTTACAAGATTCTTTAATGATTCCAAGTAAAAATGCAGTAGAGCTTGCTCGTATCTGCGAGGTTGTGAATGAAGATCCAGTATTTATTACGAACGATAATCAGTGTGCATTACGTTTTCCTAATGGTGTGTATGTAAGTACTCGGTTGGTGACGGGTAATTTTCCCGATTACACACAAATTATTCCGAAAGAGTTTGTGTCGCACGTTGTTGTTCTCAAAGATGATTTATCTAAATCTTTTAAAAAGACTAGTACATTTTTAAATAAGTTTCGCCAAGTATCTTTGATGTTGACAGATAAAAATCTCACCATATCATCACAAAATAACGAGGTAGGGCACACTACAGATACAGTTAAGGCTCAGGTAGAAGGAGAGGAGCTTTCTTTGAATTTTAATCAGCAGTACATAATGGATCCGTTATCTCATATTCAAGATGATTCTGTGAAGATGAGTTTTGCCGGGATTGGACGAGCGATGATTATGCAGGGGGTGAGTGATAAAAGTCTTCGTTATCTGGTAATGCCGATGAATAAGTAATATGGACAACTACAAAGCTCCGATGGCTATGAAACGCCTAGGAGATTTGTTTGAGCGTTACCGAAAAAACATAAAAGCCCCACAGGCGAGTGTCGAGAAAGAGTGTTTAGTTATTATTAATGAGTTGATGCAGTTTGATTTGCAGATCTCGCAAATTGAATACACGGTGAGTACCCGGACACTTTCTCTCCGGGTACCAAGTGTTCTTAGAACCGAGGTACTTTTTAAAAAGACTGAAATTTTAGAAAAATTAAAAGCTCACCTCGGAGCTGATAGTTGCCCAACGTATATTCGTTAAGTTTCTCTCCTAGATTGATTTCAACCATCGTCTTCAGTGTCTTCAGTGTCAGTTTCTTCTGGTTTGTTATCACTATTAGATAATCGCTGAGAATCAATCAGTGCTCCAAAAGTCTTTTTATTCCAAGCTTGGACACCATACTCCCAGTTTACATACTGACTATCACTTGCTGGATTAGCTGGGTATCCTCCGGTTGGATTACTTTTATCTACTGAGTGAAGGATGGAGTGAATATTGTTATACACGTCTGTTACGTTTATAGATGAGCTAGCATTGGAATTTTGCATTGCTTGGAGGAGTAAAGAAGTATCAATATATTCACCTCTGAGTATCGGTTTTACTCCAGCGGTGTTTATTTGCGGTTGCGGAAAAGACTCATTGGGAAGTTTTTCTAATGCAATATCCATAAACTCACGCCACATTGGGGTGGTAATAAGTCCAGACAAACCTCCACCCATGGCTGCGTTATCATTATTACCAACCCAGGCACCCACTGCGATGTTTGGTGTGTATCCCATAATCCAAGCATCACGGAGGTTATTGGTACTTCCGGACTTTAAAGCTACATCTCTGTCTCCGAAGTTAACAATTGACCAAGAACCCCATAATGGTGTTCTTGCCACATTGTCTGACAACACATCACTAACCATATACGCAACATTTTCATCCATCACTCGGTTTGTTTTTACATCAAATTCTTCAACGATATTTTTTTGTGAGTCCTCGATGCGAAGAATGGTTCGTGGTGCAGCTTTTAATCCACCGTTTGCGAATACTCCATAGGCATTTGTCATATCCATAAGCCTTACTTCACCACCCCCGAGTACCATTGTCAGTCCATATCTCTCAGGGTCATCAAGAGTAGTGATACCCATATCGGTGGCGAATTTGAGAGTGTCTTTTAGGCCTGCTAGATAGAGGGTTTTTACTGCCGGAATATTGAGGGATTGAGCGAGCGCGTTTCTCATACTGATTGGTCCAACAAACTCATTGTTGTAGTTTCGTGGAGCATAACAGGGCGCTTCAGTGGTTGTGTTTGATGGTTCGCAGGAGGTGGAGAATTGAGTAGGAACATCAAAAAGGATAGTTGCTGGTAGATATCCTTTAGAGAAGGCGGTGGCGTAGACAAATGGTTTGATAGATGAACCTGGTTGACGAGAGGCGAGGGTAACATTAAAGTTCCCATCGATTTCTTCACTAAAGTAGTCACGTGAACCAACCATTACCAGCAAATCTCCCGTTTTCGGGTCAGTTGCTACCAGTCCAGCATTGGAGGCATCAAATTTTACAGTGTTTGAAGCTGCTTTTTGAGTAACAATCTTTTGAGCTTCTTTTTGGAGCTCCCAATCAAGGGTGGTAATCACTCGTAATCCCTGCTCAGCCAAGGCTTCTTCCCCATATGTTTCGGCTAATTGTTCAATAATGTACATTACAAAATGAGGGGCTTTGATACCAGTCACAGCTTGGGGTTCAAACTCCACTTCTACCGCAGTAGCAGCCTCATGTTCTTCGATAGTAATGAATCCATTGAGCCGCATCCGCTCCAACACCAACTGCTGTCTGCGATCGAGAGCATCACGATTGTTGCCGTAGGGAGAAAGGTAAGTTGGTGCTTGAGGGATAGCTGCAAGGTAGGCTGCTTCGGGTATAGTTAGATCAGCAGCTGATTTATTAAAGAAAGCGTAGGAAGCTTCTTCCACCCCATAAATAGTTCCTCCATACGGTGATTCATTTAGATAAATTTCAAGGATTTCGTCTTTACTGAGAACGCGTTCAATTTTAATAGAAAGAATAGCCTCTTTTACTTTTCGCGCCAGTGTTTTGTCTCTTTGTAGAACGGAGTTTTTGATTACTTGTTGGGTAAGGGTAGAACCTCCTTGTCCACCAAGCAAATCTCCGTCTCTGAAGTTTGAAACTGCCGCTCGGATAATAGCTCGAATATCAATTCCAAAGTGGTTGTAGAATTGGTCATCTTCGATGGCGACAGTAGCGTTTTTGATATTGCGCGACATTTCTTCAAACGGTATAACCGTTCGTCTCACATCACTGTTGAGGTCGTATAAAACCACTTCGCCAGTTCGGTCGTAGATTTTTGTCGACTGTAGTACTCGTCGTTCATCAAACGCGGATAAGTCTGGGATTTCCAGAGTAGAAATCCAGAGTAACAAACCAGAAAAAAGTATAATAAAAGCCGCAAATCCAAAAATCAGGATATCGATAATAATTTCTTTCCAGTTTTTTTTAAACCAATTTCGTATCTGCATATGTATGAGGGTATACAATCAATATTAGCACGGCGTTTGCTCGATAAACTTACTACGATTTTGGATGTTGGTTATTTCATTTAATCCCATAATTACTGTTTTTTCGTGCTACGGATGAGTATGTTTAGACTTTTGTAGGAAAAAGTAATTGAGGAAGAATAGCATGGTAGGGAGTATTGCACCAAGGAGCATTTTGTCTTGTAGTTGTGATTTTTTTTTGCGTTACTGATACGCTGATTTTGTGTGTTTTTCGAGTGCTACTACTAGAAGTTTTATGTGTGGTTTTAATGTGACGGAGGTGTCACCAGTAAACCGCCCTTGGGAGGGGCGGTTTACTGGCAAAAATTCACAATAGACCCTTTGGGCCTTTATTCATTTTATAGTTCGTCTACGTCGTCAAAACTATCGTAGTCGACATCTTCTGCATCATCTTCGAGCTCTGCATCATTATCATCTTCTTCCTCATCATCATCATCATCATCCTCTTCATTTTCTTTAATGTGACCAAATCCCTCGGCAGTTTCATTATCGTCATCTGAGCTGTCCGATTCAGTTACTTCGTCAAGTACATCATCAGCCAAAGATGAATCTTCGTCAGTTGGTTCTTCTGATTCTTCTTCCTCAGTTTCATTTGTGAAAAAATACAGCATACGTATTCATCAATATTACTTATCATTTGTATCAAACATGCGCAGCCGTAGCAATATTAGTGCGATGCATTTGTGCAGGATTCTACTTGGTTCTCCCGTAATGTGCAAGACACGTTATACCAACAGCAATAGCGTCGTATTCGTCATCGAGCGCTTTGGTTGGAGCGCCTGGAATGAGTCGCATTACCATGTCTATTACCGCAGGTTTATCACTTTTTCCGTAGCCGGTTACTGCTACCTTTATCTCCTGGGGACCAAACTCATACACCTGGCAGTGAGCCTCTTGGGCAAGATAAATAATAATTCCTCTAGCTTGAGCAACTCCAATTGCAGTTTTTTGGTTTGTGTTAAAAAAGAGGGTCTCAATACCAAGTGTGTCGGGAGAATGGATTTTTAATAAGGAAGAGAATTGTTGACCCATGTCGTGTAAGCGGTTGAGCAAAGTGTGTGACTTGTTGGTTTGAATACAGCTTGAGTGAATTAATTTTTCTTTTCCCTCAACATACTCTAGTACAGCTACTCCGATTCTGTCATACCCGGGGTCGACGCTAATAACTCGCATATTTATTCTGGGGTATCTGCGGCTGAGTAGACATTTGTGACATCATCCAACTCTTCGAGTTTTTCAATAAACTCCGCGAGTTTCTCACCGGTTTCATCGTCTAGTTCCATCGGTGTGTTTGGCAGGTACTCATCCATGGTTTTGGTAAATGCCCACAACGCTGAGCCAGGTACTCCGAGCTCTAGCCCTGCTTTTGAAAACACATGCCGGATTTCTGGAGCAGTTCGATTATTATTGTCTGTTACTGCTTGAATAATCAAGGCAACTCCACCTGGACCGTAGCCTTCGAACGTCACTTCTTCTAGAGTAGCTCCGCCGGTACCAGCGCCTTTTGCGAGCGCTCTTTCAATCGCGTCTTTGGGCATCGAGTCTTTTTTGGCCCGCTCAATTGCAGATAGGACTCCAGCTGCGTCAGTGCTCCCGCCAGATTTTTTTACCTCCATGGTAATTAAAGAAGAATGCTTAGAAAACAACTTACTCCGCTGTGCGTCAGTCGCTCCTTTTTTGTGTTTAATTTTTGACCATTTATTGTGTCCTGACATAATTCGGTTTTATTTTATAAGTTTTCTAAATGTGAATATGCAGCTGCACTCGCCATCCGACCACGAGGCGTTCGTTCAAGCAGTCCGTGTCGAATGAGGTACGGTTCAATTACATCTTCAATGGTAGATTGCTCTTCACCTGTTGCTGCGGCGATTGTATTGAGTCCTACTGGGCCACCGTTGAATTTATGGATAATAGCTTCGAGCACTGCTCTGTCGGGGGAACCTAATCCGAGTTCGTCAATTTCGAGCAACCCGAACGTTTTTTCAACGGTGTCGAGAGTTAAGTCACTACCTTCAAGTTGGGCTAAATCTCGACAGCGTTTAAGTAGATAGTTAGCGGTACGGGGAGTAGCTCGACACCGCCCTGCAATACTCATCATTAAGTCGTCTGTGGTTGTAACCTGGAGCAGCTCTGCGGAACGTTTGAGAATCGTCGCAATTTCTTCCGGGCTGTAAAATTCCAAACGAAAAGTTCCTCCGGAAAATCGTGAACGAAGTGGAGAAGAAAGTAGAGATATTCGGGTAGTAGCGGCAACCATGGTAAACGGCGGCAGCTCCAGTTGGACCGTTCGAGCTGATGGACCTTTCCCAATAATAATGTCCAGTACTCCAGACTCCATGGCGGGGTAGAGTACCTCCTCAATGCTTTTAGAGAGGCGGTGAATTTCGTCAATAAAAAGTACGTCTCCAGGAGAGAGGTTGGTCAGGATAGCAGCTAAGTCACCAACTCGTTCGATAGCTGGCCCGGAAGTTATTTTCATATTGGTACCCAGAGTTTTTGCCACCAGATTCGCTAGTGTTGTTTTACCAAGTCCTGGCGGTCCGTACAGTAAAATATGTTCAGCAGCGTGTCCACGCTCTTTTGCAGCCGTTAAAAGAATCCTTAAGTTTTCTTTGATTTTTGTTTGTCCAACGTATTCTTCCCAGGTTTGGGGACGCAGGGTTTTGTCGAGTCCGCCAGTTTCGTCTCGGGTGATTGATTTACTCATATATTAAACACAGTATAACAATAAATTAAGTAAACAGGGACCAAAACGAGTACACTGCACAGGCTTCACCAGAAAATAGTTGACAAATATTTAATTCATGCTAGTATATTGGAAATCAGATTGTTCTCCAGTTCACACAAAAAGTGTGTGGGCACCTGTTTATTTCCTAATCCAGAATATAACTCTCTAAGCAACTTGAATACGTTGCGAGGGTCTTTACGGCACTCACCCTGGAGTGAGACAGCTGTTAGATTTCTTAGCGCGGTATTCACTTTCAATGCGGAAGCTTTGCTTAGAGAGTTATATTCTTGAGTTAATGAACTAATCTGACAGTATCACAAAAAAAGCCAAAAAAACATTGACCAAATTTATTTTCACTTCTGCAGTATCGCAGGAGTGTTTTTATACTATATGAGATTGGAAATCCTCATCGGATTTTTCCGTAAGTTGAGGTTCATTCGTTGTCACTTGTTTTTCAGTCGGGATGCTTGCGAGTTGGTAGGGTAGTTCAATCACTCGTTCTAGCTCAGACAAGGCAGTCACCCCTTCGAGTAATTTTCTGATACCGTCTTGAATCATAGTGGGGATACCTTGTGGTGCGGCAGCTTCTAAAATTACGTGTTCACGTGGGTCACGCAAAATCGCCTCTTCTACTGCTTCATCCATAACGATAGCTTCAAAAATTCCAGTTCGATTTTTGTATCCAGTTTCACCGCAGGCTTCGCACCCAACTGCTTTATAGAGAGTGGGTTTTTCAGGTACTACTTTTTTATGAGGGTGAGTGCTTATGACATAAGAAATCATTTGCATATCTTTTGCTGTCGGTTCATACGCCACCTTACATTTGTTACACAAAACACGAACCAATCGCTGTCCCATAATGACATTTACTGAGCTCCCAAAAATTCGTGGGTCTACTCCCAGGTCTATCAGACGGGGAAATCCACCAACCGCACTGTTGGTGTGCAGGGTGGAGAATACCAAGTGACCAGTTTGCGCGGCGTGAATAGCGGTCTCTGCGACTTCCCGGTCTCGAATTTCTCCGACCATAATAACATCGGGGTCTTGTCGCAACACAGCTCGGAGTCCCGAGGAGAAAGTATAGTCTTTTCCGGTTTGGGTTTGAACGATGCCATCTAGTTTGTATTCCACGGGATTTTCGATAGTAATAATTTTTACCCCTTCATTGTGAGCTTCTTGCAAAAAAGCGTAGATAGCGGTGGTCTTTCCTGAACCGGTCGGGCCAGTAGTAATAATAAGACCATTGGGTTTTTTGAGTTGAGCAGTAATAGCGGCTTTGATGTGAGGATTGAGGTCGAGTTTATTCATTGAAAAACCGGCCACTGAAGGGTCGAGTAACCGCATCACGATAGATTCACCGATGGCTCCAGGAATAATAGAAGAACGTACTTCAATTTCTCGTTCGCCAATATCAAACGTAAATCGTCCATCTTGCGCTTCAGATTTTGAATTAATAACCATACCGGAAAGCAACTTCAACCGGGACATCATTCGTTCGAAGATGAATGAGTCCACATCAGCAATGTCATGTAACACACCATCAAATCGATAACGCACTCTGACAGCTGCTTCTTCTGGTTCGATATGAACGTCAGAAGCACCAAGCGCCAAGGCGCCAGCAAAGATAAGTTCTAGGGTTTCTGAGATGCGGCGAGTGTTGCCTACACCGCTAATCTCAGTGAGGATTTTTGGTACTTCTTCTTTGGTTTGGATGCGTTTTGTGAGTCGAACGATGTCGTCAGGATTGATTTCAAAGACGCCTCGTTTTTCGGCGGTGGAGTCTGTGATGTCATCGTATCTTTCCCAGGCGTGAGACAGGCTACTGCTTGAGCAGATAAATAAAACAATGGTAAGTCTCTTCTTTTGGAGTGTTTCGAGTACCGCTTGAGTTTGGGGACTGTTGGGATTTTGAGCTGCCACTGAGACACTCTTTCGATCGATATCAAACGCTACCACCCCAGCTTCTTTGGCTGTTTTTGGTGGAATGAGAGAAAGTGCTTCTGGGTTGATGGTGTAGCCATGGAGATTAATATATTCAAAACCGTATTGCGGAGCCATGGCTTGCACGAGTCGTTCTTCTTCACCGGCCCGAAGGTCATTGATACGAGAATCGGAAAAAGAGTCATCAAATTTGAGCATATACAATTATATTAACATGTATATTTTGCGAAGCAGCGGTTGATTGCTATAGTCAGCAGATGAAAAAAGAATGGATAGTGGACTCTCCAAGTGAATTGCAAACAATCGCACAGGTAGTACTTGAGCAGCACGAGAACAAAAAAAATATTCCGCTGGTGATTTCTCTGCGGGGAGACTTAGGAGCCGGGAAGACAGCGTTTACGCAAGAGTTGGGAACGTTGCTGGGAGTGACTGAGGTTATTACCAGCCCTACGTTTACTATCATGAAGCAATATCAGACAACACATTCGCAGTGGCAAACGCTCGTTCATATAGACGCCTATCGTCTGGAATCAGAAAGAGAGACAAAACCTCTGCATATCGAGCAGATTATCTCCCAGCCAAATACCATAAGTTGTATTGAGTGGCCCGAGATTATTCCCGCCAGCATTCCTGATTTTGCGTATCAGCTACAGATTGAAATTTTAAAAGACGACCAAAGAAGGGTCACAATAACTCTCGGAAAAGAGCAATAGTCTCATGTGGCTCAACACCGTATACTAGGGTATGGCTAAGACTCAAAAAAATACTCTGGTACTACTCGACGCTCATGCGATTTTGCATCGTGCGTATCATGCACTCCCTGACTTCACTTCACCCACCGGGGAACCAACCGGAGCTTTGTATGGGGTGACTACTATGGTTTTGAAGATTATCGAGGACTTTAAGCCGCAGTACATAGCTGCCTGTTACGACTTACCTGAACCTACCTACCGACATGAAGCGTACGATGCGTACAAAGCCGGTCGTTCGAAAACTGACGAAGCGTTGATTCTGCAAATTAATCGCTCGCGGGAAATTTTTAATTCATTAGGCATTCCGATTTTCGAGAAAGTAGGCTTTGAAGCTGATGACTTACTCGGGACTATCGCTCACCTCACTGCTGATAATAAGGACCTGTCGGTCATTATTGCTTCTGGTGATATGGACACGCTGCAGTGTATTGATAAAAAACGGGTGCAAGTATTTACTTTGAAGAAAGGCATTAAGGATACAATTATTTATGACGAACAAGCAGTAAAAGATCGGTTTGGGTTTGGCCCCAAAATGGTGATTGATTACAAAGGATTGCGCGGTGATGCTTCAGACAACATCCCAGGAATTCGCGGGATTGGAGAAAAGACGGCTACTACCCTCATCACCACCTTTGGCTCGATTGAACAAATCTATAAAAAACTTGAGCGGGATGAACAGCAGTTTATTGATGCGGGTATCACTAAACGCATGGTTGGCTTACTCAAAGACGGAAAAGAAGATGCTGAGTTTTCAAAGATGCTGGCGACTATTCGAACCGATGCAATTGCGGAGTTTGATTTAGCTTCTACTCAATGGAAAGAGCATGCGGACACTGAGTTGATTGCCAATCTCTTTAGTAATTTTGGTTTTCGGAATATGACCCAGCGGATTCAGAAATTATTTGATATTACTTTGGTTGACGATACCGCCAATGCTCAAGCCGTGAATCCAGAAGAACTGCAACGGGCTGCTATTTTGTTGTGGCTCCTTGAGAGTGACCGCACGAATGCCTCGTATGATGACATTATTGATTACGGTCGGTCTTTCTTGAAGGTAAACACCTGGGAAGACACGATTATCGCAATGGAAGAAAAAGTAAAAAAAGCGGGATTGTGGGATATTTTTGCCGATATTGAAGTACCGTTGATACCCGTCTTGGCGCAGATGAAAAAAACGGGGATTGCGCTTGATGTGCCGTATCTCAATACCTTGTCTAAAAAACTTCATACTGAACTGACTCAGCTTGAGACCTCAATCTATAAACACGCGGGACAAGAATTTAATATCAATTCGCCCAAGCAACTGGGAGAGATTCTTTTTGATGGACTGGAGTTAAAACCAAAAAACGCTAAGAAAACTACCGGCGGACAGCGTTCAACCAAAGAGTCTGAGCTAGAGAAACTCAAAGACGAACATCCTATTATTGCTGACTTGCTGCGGTACCGTGAGTTGCAAAAACTCGTCTCGACCTATATCGACAGTCTTCCGGGAATGGTTGGTGAAGACGGACGGCTCCATTCGACGCTTATCCAGACGGGTGCTGCGACAGGTCGAATGGCAAGTAAAGATCCAAACCTGCAAAATATTCCCGCTCGTACAAAAGAGGGGCGAGCGATTCGCAAAGCCTTTGTAGCTCAAGCAGGCAGTCGGTTAGTGGCAATCGATTATTCTCAAATAGAATTACGTATCGCAGCGATTTTGTCTGAGGATCCAAACCTCATGGATATATTCAAGCGAGGTGAGGATGTACATAAGGGAGTTGCTTTGCGGGTCTTTGGAGTCAACGGAGAAGACGTGACCGACAATATGCGCCGGAAAGCGAAAGTTATTAACTTTGGAATTCTCTATGGCATGGGCGTCAATGCACTTCGGACAAACCTGGGCAGTGAAACCACTCGCGAAGCCGCCCAAGAATTTCTCAACGCTTACTTCAATACTTTTACTCGATTGGCAGAATATCTCGAAGAAAGCAAAAGTTTCGCTCGACAGCACGGGTACACTCAAACGCTCTTTGGCCGGCAACGACATTTCCCCGGAATCACTTCCAGTGTGCCGTTTATTCGGGCCCAGGCCGAGCGCATGGCTATCAACGCGCCGATACAAGGTTCACAAGCCGATATTGTCCGTATCGCCATGGTAAAAATCAATGCGTATATAGAAGAGCTGAAACTGCAATCTGACGTGAAAATGCTGTTGCAGGTGCACGACGAATTGATATTTGAAATTAAAGAAGAAAAGATTGCGGCTACTGTGCCAACTCTTTTAAATATTATGACTGACGTCCTCACTAAGGAGCAGGCCAAAGGAGTGCCAATTCTCGCCGAAATTAAAATCGGGCAAAATTGGGAAGAAATGAAAAGTGTTTCGGTAGATGATTTGCCGTAAAACCACCTGACCTATACTCGACTCGCACGCTTTTACCGCCCACCACTTTGCAGTACAATAGCTCCACATGTATACCGTTTTTTTTGGAACCGACCGGACGAAAGTACGCGACCAGGCTACTGCATATATAGAAAAGAATTTTCCGCCTGACGGCACGTTGACTACGTTTGACGCACAGAGTTTTCTAACCGGACAGATTACTGATGCATTGGGAGCCACCTCTCTCTTTGGGGGAGCTGAGTGGTTTGTGCTGGATACACCCTCAACCAATCCAGATTTTGCACAAGAGGTAAACGCTGCACTGAAAGAAATGAGTGAGTCGGCTAACACCTTCATTGTGCTTGAAGAAGCGCTGCTTGCACCGGCAAAAAAATCTTACGCAAAATTTGCTGCAAGCGTAGAAGAATTTACCGCCCCCAAAAATGAACGCTTCAATACGTTCGCGATGGCCGAAGCACTCGCGCAAAAAAACAAGCGGCAGCTCTGGGTCTTGTTGCAAGACGCTCGAGCGGCTGGTCTGCGGGAGGAAGAAATTATTGGGATGTTGTGGTGGCAACTCAAAAGCCTGCGCTTAGCTGCAGTGACCAGTTCAGCTGACGAGGCAGGTATGAAAGATTTCCCTTACAACAAATCCAAGCGGGCTTTGAACACCTTTGCCCCGGGAGAAGTTTTGACCTTGTCTCAATCTTTATTGGAGCTCTACCACGCGGGGCACTCTGGTCAGCGAGACATGGATATTGCACTTGAGCAGTGGGTACTTTGTATATAAAAACTTTTTGAGGAGGTGGGTAGTAAAAATCCCCTGACGGGGATTTTATTGTGCGCCCTCCAGGGCTCGAACCTGGGACCATCTCCTTAAAAGGGAGCTGCTCTACCATCTGAGCTAAGGGCGCATGAATTCTTTGCTATGGCAAAGTGCGAAAACTATAGCATGATGAAAATGAATTTCAACCAAAGCTCGCCCAAAAGCGGTCTATTTGCTATGGTTTGTGTGAGTATGAAATATTTAGTACTAGAAAATATCCGCAGTGCATACAATGTCGGGGCGATGTTTCGAACCGCCGATGGTGCGGGCGTAGATAAAATATTTCTCGTCGGCTATACCCCAACTCCCATAGATCGCTTCGCACGAGTGCAACCAGAAATAAAAAAGACGTCACTGGGTGCGAGTGAGAGTGTGCCTTGGGAACACTTTGCTGAACCTGAACCCTTGGTACAGTACCTGCAAAGTTTACCGTGCGCTATTGTTGCCGTTGAACAAACGAAGGATTCAAGGTTGATTCAGAACTTCACCGTACCAGAAAACGTGGCGTATATAATGGGGAACGAGGTTGCAGGGGTTTCAAGGGAATTTTGTGCTGCAGCTGATACAATTATAGAAATCCCTATGCTTGGTGAAAAAGAGTCACTCAATGTATCAGTAGCAGCGGGGGTTGTTTTATATCATGGACTTTATCGCTAAAGCAGGATTATTACAGTGGGCCTTCTCGGGGGTGTTGCTGGGGGCAGGGTTTCTGGTTTCGGCTCTGTGGCCGCTTGGTATTCTGGGAATTGCCTATTTTATATACTTAGCGCAGCAAGAGACATCTTTTAAAAAAGTAATGATTGGCGGTTTTGTAGCGTGGACTATTAAATCTCTTGCTGCGTTGTTGTGGTTTTTATGGGTGTATCCTATTGACTGGCTGACATTTTTTGGAGACAAGCCACAGCTGTTCATTGTGATTTTTTATTGGGCTACATACTCACTGTGGTTGGGTATCGGTGGTGTGTTCGCTGCTGCCACAATCAAACAAATCTGCGCCAATGTGTCAAAAAAAATGTTCTTGGCTTTGCTTATTCCAGTAGTTTGGATAGGCAGTGAGCTGATTGGTTCGTTGTTCTTTTCGCTTATGACCTATGGTGACGGGGGAGCATTTACCAGTGCCTTGAGTTTTGGGTACGTTGGCTACCTGCTTGCACAACACGAATGGTTAGTTTGGATTTCTAGAATATATGGAGTATATGCACTGAGTTTCACAACAGTGCTTTTAGCACTAGGATGCTTGTGGTCAAAACACTATCTCACTTTTAAAAAAAGATATCTTGCACCAGTAGCGTTTATGGTGTTTTGGGCGAGCGGATACATTCCATTTATTCCCCTGACGGAAAATGCAGATGAGTACTATTCAGTCCTCACGTTAGACACTACGTTTTCTGTGCTTGAATCAAAAACGGAAGCCGGACAGAAAGTAAAAACCGCGCAACTAGAAGCGGCGATGAAAACCGCGCTCACTTTTGAGCCTGATTATCTTGTACTCCCGGAAGATACCCGCTACTTCAATCAATCAGTGCCACCCGCGCAAGCAAAAGCGCAGTTTCAGTTTCTTCAATCCAATCCCAAGACAATCATTGTGGACTCTGGCCGAGCAACTGAAGCAGGAAATGATGTCTTGCAATCATTTACCTATAATGGACTAGAAAATACTGTCGATATATCCCAAAAAAGATATCTAGTTCCGCAAGGAGAGTTCATGCCGTATCTGTACGCCACCCTCTTGAAAATAGTTGGGTATGGGTCAGCCGTGGAGACGATTGGAAAAGATATTTCCTATACCGTGGGATCTCTGACCAGCCAGACAGAAGCAGCTAGCAGTACGCCAGGAATTCTATACTGCTTTGAAAGTGTTTCACCGTGGGGAGTAAAAAAGATTATTCAGGAGCGAGGCGAGGTTCCGTTTATTGCCCATCCGATTTCACATGCTTGGTTCAATGAGCCAGAAATTCTCTGGAAAAATTTAGACAGTATGTTGCGGGTACAAGCCATCTGGAATCAGCAGTATATTGTGAGCGCTGGTGGGCATGTCTCTGGGCAAGTGTATACACCGCGAGGAAAAGTACGCTCACCCGAAAACATTACCTCCGGCGAAAACTGGACCCTCCGACAGTCATTTATTCCGATTCTTCCCTGAGCAAATCTTTTACCACATCGGCATCACTCCAGATTTGTTTGGTGCCGTTTGGTCCCATGATGTATGGGTCGGTTCCTTTTCCAGAGATTAAAACACAGGCATCTTGGGGCGCCCGGGCAATGGCGGTTTTGATAGCGGCTTTGCGATCCATTATTATTTCTACCGGTGCATCGTCGCTCATGCCTTTTTTCATCTCCTCGACAATCTGCAAGGGATCTTCATCGTACGGATCTTCATTGGTAAGGATAATCTCATCACAATAGTGTTCAGCAATCGATCCCATCTCGGGACGCTTCCAGGTGTCACGTCCACCGCCGGTGTTTCCCAATACACAGACTTTATATCGGTTGGGAAATGCCTGGTACAGTTGCGTCAGGGAGTCAGGTGTGTGAGCGTAGTCCACAACTGCCGTCACTTTTTTCCTGGCTCCGCTGGGAGATTCAAAGTGTTCTACGCGTCCCGCTATCGCTGGAATGTCACGCAGGCTTTTTTGCATACTTTCTAGAGACACGCCCAGAGCCTGGGCGAGCGTAATAGCTGCCAGGGTATTGTAGACATTAAAGAGACCTATCAAGGGTACGCGAATAGTGACGTCATTGAGTACCAAGCTCACGCTGTCTTTGTGTAGTGAGTGTAAGGTAAGGTCGGTGAGTGAATAGGGAATAGCGTGTTCTACCGAAAAATCTAAGAAGTCAGCCCCATGTTCATCGTCGGCATTGGCAACCAAAAATCGAGGACGCTTGGGCGAGTCAGCGACCGCTTGGGCGATAGAGAGCTTAGCGTTTTTGTAGTTTTCAAAAGAACCATGAGACTCAATGTGCTCGGGAGTCAGATTGGTGAAAATAAGCGCGTCGATGTCGATACACGAGTGACGATATTGCTTGGCTCCTTCCGAAGTCATCTCCAACACTGCATATTCACATCCGGCACTAACTGCGTCGCGAAGAAACTTTTGGACAAAGAAGCGACCGGGCATGGTCATCTTAAACAGATTACGCTCAGCGTGTCCGTCAATTTGAAACTGGATAGTAGATAAAGAAGCGACCTTCTTGCCATCTTCGCGCAGGATACGAGCCAGGATTTCCGTAGTCGATGACTTACCTTTTGTGCCCGTAATCCCAATGACCGTGATGTCTTTGGAGGGGTGTTTGTATTTTACCGCGCCAATGTACGCCAGAGCGTGGTGGTAGTAAGGCTGTGCTTTTTTAAAAATTGCTTGGGGAATGATTTTTTTTAGCGTGTGGCGAATGTGTTCCATAGGTATACTATACGACGATTTTTAACTGCTGGCACGTGAAGAATGAGAATTATTTACGGAGCATGGTCGAGTAAGAAGAACTACTGAATATGTTTCAGGGCTTGAGTGATAAGCGAGTTTACGGTTGAGTCTTTATCGGTGAGGTGTTTGACGGACTCACGGGCAGAAGCGGCATCGTAGCCCAAGGCAATCAGAGCATCAATGGCATCATTTTGAGTTTGGGTGAAGGAGTCTGTGGCGGTCTCCGTTTCAAACTGCATGTCAGACACTTTTTTGTGTAAGTACAAGACAATGTTTTCGCAAGTCTTTTTTCCGATACCAGACATTTTGTGTAAATACACATGGTCATTCTTTTGGGCAGACTCAATTAGGAGGTTGGGCGTTGCTGAGACCAAAATCTGCAACGCTGATTTTGGTCCTACTTTGGGAATATTGAGCAAGAGTTCAAACATCTCCAGTTCTGAGTGACTAGTAAAACCATACAAATCAAGCGCAGTTTCCCGGACGGCCAAGTGGGTTTGCAGAGTTACACTATCGTCTATCTGGAGTTCGCCACCTTTGTTTGGAGTCCCCACCAAGTAACCAACTCCACGGACATCAATAACCACCGAAGTGTCGTTGGCGTGAGTGATGGTTCCGGTGAGCGTGCGTATCATAGAATTCTATTCCACTTAGATTAACATACAGAGAAAAATAAGCTGGTAGGGGAGGGCCTTGAAGGCTCTTGCCTTTTCCAATCTTGTGCGGTACAGTGTTGCCACTTATTTAAAGAATATATGCCAATTACAAAAGGAGCCCAAAAAGCACATCGAGTATCTGAAAAAAAGCGCGTATTTAACGTGCGACGAAAAGGTGCAATGAAAGATGTGACCAAAGAAATTCAAAAAGCGGCCGCTGCCGGAGATGTAAAAAAAGCCCAAGAGCTAGTACCAAAAGCCTACAAAGCAATCGACAAAGCAGCCAAGCGAGGAGTTATTAAACCAAATACTGCAGCTCGGAAAAAGTCTAAGATTAGCACAACGGTAAAAGCAGCAAAATAAAGAAAAACCACCAAGCGGTGGTTTTTTTGTGTCTGACTATGTAGATAATGTCCTCCAACACGCATACTAGACTGCCAGGGCAAAGTCTATTTCACGGTCAGTGCCCGAAACGGTACTAGCGCAACCAAGGCGAGCAAAAGTTTTACGATAAAATCGGCGGTTGCCAGACTCACCCACAAAGGCAGTACTGGACCCACGCCCAAAAGGGGAACCATCTCCAACGCCCAACCATTAGGATTTGTCGGATTCAGAAAGAGAAACGCTGCGGAAAAAGCAATTGAGAAAAAGAGGGCCGTATCAAGAAATGAACCGATGAGAGTTGACGTCAAGGGAGCTTTCCACCAAACTCCTTGCCGCAGCCGGTTGAACACAGCGACATCCACCAGCTGGGCAACCAAGAAAGCTACTCCAGACCCAATCGCGATACGCACTGTTGTCAGCGTCTCACCGGCTGCGGTCATGATTTGTGATGCGATTAGCGAGCAGATGACACCAACAAAAAAACCCGCACATACCACCTGTCGAGCTTTTTTAGTACCGAGCTTACGGTTGGTGATGTCGGTGATAAGAAAAGCGATGGGGTAGGTAAACGCAGCCCAGGTCAACCAATCTCCAAACAGGAATTGCACCAGTATGTTTGAGAGCGCGACAACCACGGCCATGGACACGATAGCAAGTAGGATTGGGCGATGAGAATTTTTCATGCCACCAGCATAGCAAACCCAGCTAAAAATTTCTTTTTGGAATCGACAGAACCGTAAATCTGCACACAGGTTAGTCTCTCACTTATCCTTGGTTTGGAGAGGACATCCAGGCCAACAACAAGGTCGGCGTTTTCCTCTGTGCAAATCTTCAACCATTTTCTTCAAGTGTTTCTTTCGAGTTGCTGACTGCTTTACAATCGTAACCCAACAAATCCACTCATTTCGAACGAGTGGTGTCAGCAGCTACTACGAACGTAACAATCATTTCCACTGACAATCTTGCCAATCGGTAAACATATGAAAAAGTAGCCCAACCGCAATCACCTGAACATAGAAGTTTGGTACGAAGAGTAGTAAGAAATAGAAGCTAATTGCTAAATAACTATGTAAAGGATGAAAACCTATACTACACCTATCTGGATCAAACATCGGCTTGGCGAATAGGTGGTCAATATCTACCAACATAGTTGCAATCATAATTACCCATGCGAACTGCCACTGCTCATTAAAAAATACCCAGGCAAGGATTCCAGGGGCAAGAAAATGCAAACTGTAATGTGTAATTGTTCTTAGAGTGAACATCTTTCTATGATAAGTTCCTATCTAAACAAAACTAACACGAAACATAGTGTCTCGTGTTAGCTCTAAACGGCGGAGGGAGAGGGATTCGAACCCTCGATACGCGCAAACGTATGGCGGTTTTCAAGACCGCTGCTTTCAACCACTCAGCCATCCCTCCAATTTTGTTTGATGACTTGCCACCAATGTGCACAAGATAGTAACAGAAGATGTTAAAAAAGTACACACAGTATGTGATACAATTTTTACAAATGGAACCATCACTACGTAGTATTACTTGGGAAGCTCCAGAGCATCACCATGTAGAGAAGGGGAATGATTGGTTCTTTGCTTTGGCGATTATTGTGTTGTCATTTGTCATTATGGCAATACTTTTTAACAACGTGCTCTTTGCCTTGTTGCTCGGTTTGGCGGGAGGAGCACTCGGAGTCTCTGCGGTCAAACGACCGTATATTATTCCTTTTGCGGTAACACTGCGCGGTGTCCGAATCCAAGAACGACTCTATCCGTATTCTACTCTCGAAAGTTTCCATATTGATGAGGAGGACACAAAAGGTCCGCAATTACTCCTAAAGACACACCAGAGGTTTTCACCATTACTGGTGATTCCTATTCCCGTAGAGCACATAGATGACATCGACAATATTCTCAAAGAAAAACTAGAAGAAGAGGAGCTTCAAGAACCACTATTGATGAAAGCATTGGAGCTCCTTGGATTCTAAAAGAAAAATGAAGTCACGAGTCACGAGTCACGATTCATTGACGAACACCAATGACACACTTTTTTATTTATGCTAGTATCGGTCCGTTGCAAATTGCTCCCGTAGTTTAATGGATAAAACATTGGTTTGCGGTACCGGAACTCCAGGTTCGATTCCTGGCGGGAGCACAAATAAAACTGATGCAGCAGCCGTTATGGCTGCTGCATCCTTTTTTAATCTAGGAAGCAAAAGATAATTCATCGTGGTATGCTAGGAAATTATGCAACGCATGGGAATCGACTTTGGTTCAAAAAAAATAGGCATCGCACTGACCGATGAATCTGGCGTTATTGCCTTCCCGCACAGCGTGATACCCAATGATGCAGTTTTTCTGAAAACCATTGAATCATTAGTACACGAGCGGGAAGTGAAAGAAATAGTAATCGGACACTCACTAGATTTGGCAGGCAACCCAAACGCAATACATGCAGCGGTAGAAGAGTTTATCACCGATATCACATTATCACTGGGCATCCCTGTACACCTTGAGCCAGAACAATATACGACGCAAGAAGCCGCCCGTACAACCGGGAAGAATCCGCAAACTGATGCCGCCGCCGCCGCGATTATTTTAGAAAGCTATTTAACAAAACTAAAAAATTAATTATGATTACGTACGATGATTTTGCAAAACTAGAAATTAAAATCGGCACCATCCTGGCTGCGGAAGTGGTCCCCAAGTCAGACAAACTACTCAAACTGAAAGTGGACATAGGAGAAGAGGAGAAACGACAAATCGTGTCAGGAATTCGAGAGTTTTTTTCAGACCCACAGATACTGGTCGGTAAGCAATGTCCGTTTTTGACCAATGTAGAGCCGCGGGTAATTCATGGATTGGAAAGTCAGGGGATGATTTTGGCCGCGAGTGCGAATGATGTATTTTCGCTACTTGATCCAGTAAAACCACTGCCTCCGGGAACCCGCATTCGATAATTAGGTTTAAAGATGATTGAGCTAAAAAGCATTGATAGCAAAGTTGAGCAAGTGCTGGCTGGTCCGTCGGTGGGGCGAGTGCAAAAAATTCTCCAGTCGAGACTGGGATTGTGGCTGATTGCAGTGATTTCTTTTTTGGAGTCTGCGCTTCCAATTCCGCTTATCACCGATCCGTTTTTAATTGCTGGCGTTTTACTCAATCGAAAGAAAGCAGTTTTGATTGTTGTTATGACCACGGTAGCTTCGGTGATTGGAGGCTTATTTGCATATGTATCTGCGGTGCTCTTTTTAGAGGTCCTGATGCAGTTTATGACTACTGGAATGATAAGCGAATTTAATTCTTTGGTGAACGGAGCCCATACCAACACATTTGTCATTACCATCCTCGGTGCGATTACGCCAATTCCGTACACACTCGTGGCGTGGTTGGTTGCTACTTTGCAGGGGAGTTTGTTGATGTTTCTTTTGGCTTCTATTGTCGGTCGCTCATTGAGATATGCAGTTGTCGGCTATAGTGTATATCGCTTTGGGCCGGCAGCTAGTCAGTATGCTCGTCGGTATATTGGTCTTATTTCTATCGTTACTTTCATTCTCGTCGGTTTATATATTTGGCATAAGATGTGAGTTGCGACGCATTATTTTTTATCTGATTAGGTATACTAGAGGGACGACTTATGTTGAACGCTCTTTCAAAGATATTACCGCCACCGACGTATTTGATGATGCCGTGTGTTGGAGTGGATATTTCAGACACGTCGATGAAGTATGTGTCGTTTGAACCGACTACTCTTAACAAAGCCCAAAAGAAAATTAAACTCTGGGGCGATATCACTATCCCAAATGGAGTTGTGCAAAGAGGGCAGGTCAATGACCCCGAGCAGCTGGCCGCAGTGTTAAAAGAACTCAAGCAGCAAACCAAAGCCGAATTCATTCGAGTGTCTCTACCAGAAGAGCGGGCCTATCTTTTTGAAACGGAAATTAAGAAAAATACACCCATGAAAGAAGTACGAAGTTTGCTCGAGTTTCGCATGGAAGAGAACGTGCCGATTCCTTCAAAAGAAGTATTTTTTGACTACTTTATATTACCCACAGCGAGTGAGGGCAATAAGGCAAAAGTGGCTGTTGCTGCGTACGCTAAAGAAACGATTTTAAAATATTATGATTCGTGCGTTACTGCTGGTCTGCGACCAGTGTCTTTTGAAGTTGAAGCCCAAGCAATGGCTCGTTCCGTGGTACCGGAAGATTCAGCTGGGGCAACGATGCTCGTTGATTTTGGGAAGACTCGAACTGGCATTGGAATTGTGTACAACGGGGTTTTGTTGTACACGTCAACCATCGATATTGGGGGCAATCAATTATCCCAAGCCTTGCGAAAAGCACTCGGCGAAGATATGGCTGAGTCTGAACTCACGCGATTAAAAAATACCCAAGGACTCGTGCGCGGCGTTGAATCTTCTGAAGTCTATGATGCGCTCTTGAGTACTGTATCGGTCATTAAAGATGAGTTGGCAACCAGAATGCAGTACTGGCACATGAGAGGGGAAGGTGAAGGCACTAGAAGGATACATTCGGTTATGATGTGCGGCGGCAGCTCAAACCTGAAAGGATTGCCAGCCTATATGACTGAGACTCTCGGAGTGCCCTGCATCCGAGGCAACGTGTGGGAAAATACGTTTTCCCTAGATTCTACTGTCCCACCGATTGATAAACGTCATTCATATGGCTACGCAACCGCGATTGGGTTGGCACTAAAAACGACTGTCTAACCTATGATTAATCTAATCCCAAAAAGCGCTAAAAAAAATATTGTTACGGAGTATTGGGTGCGAGTGCTCTCTACGTGGCTGATGCTGTGGGCGTTTGCTATCGCCTGCGGGACGGCAATTTTGTTTCCGTCATACATACTGGTAAGTTCACAGGTCACCGCGTATGAAGATTCAGCAGATTCAGCGTCACAAAAGGTGGCCGACTATGAGTCAGCAAGCGTCGCGCTTATTCAAGCCAGTCAGCAGGCTCGAGATATTGTCCGGCAGCGGGAGGCGGCGCCTCTGTCGAGTTACGTAGATTTATTTATGAACTTGCAAGGGACAAATATTTTTATCGATCAATTTAGTCTTGTACAGGAAGAGACAAGTATTTTGCCAGTGCGAATCAGCGGCACGGCAACCAATCGTCAGGCCCTGGCGTCGTTCCGTGATCGGATGCTAGCCCATCCACTGATTACAGAAGTAGATTTACCAATATCAAATCTTGCCAACGATAAAGATATTGTTTTTTCACTCATTGTTACTATGGCTAATCCAACAGACGTATGAGTCCCTCCACCATAAAAATTACCGTAGTGTCAGTCGTTTTATTTATTGCGGCTACTGGGGCTTTTGTATTTATGTTGCTCCAGTCCCAACAGCAAAGTGAACGATTGGAGTCACAATTGGCCACCCTTGATGAGCAGCGTTCCCAAGAAGCATCCTATTATCGGTTGCAGCGGATAGCCGAAGTGAGTGCCGCTGACCGAGCACAATTGAGCAGCTTCTTCTTTGCGAGCGAGAGTGAAAGCATCGATTTTTTGAACACAGTGGAAAGGCTGGCTCCCGAAGCGGGTGTTAGTCTAGAGACAGACACTCTCAATTTAGTTGAGGACACAGAAAATAATAAACAATGGGTAGAGATTGGTTTTTCATTTGAGGGTTCACGGAGCAGAGTACAAAATTTCCTCACCATTTTAGAAGACCTCCCCTATGTATCAAAAATTAAAAGAGTTGAAATGGTAGCAACCGATCAAACAAAATGGCAGTCCCAGGTGGTGATGCAAATACGCGTATTGACTTATGATGAATAAAAAAGAAATCACACAATTTGCAAAAGCAATCATTCATTCACAAAAGGGTTTGCAAAACCAGCAATTAATGCACCCTAAAAGGGAATGGTTGGTAGGTGTCGTCGTGGCACTAGGTATTTTTAGCGCCAGCATGGTGTGGAGCGCAGTACAGTACATTGAATATCAAAACATTGAGAACCAGACTGTGGTGCAGTCGACCGCCTCAGCTGAAGTGTATAAAGCGGAGTTAGTAGCAGAAGCCCTTTCTGTATACACAGCAAAGGCAAATCGTCTCAACACTCTTCTGGGAGCAGATTCGTCTTTTGTCGCGGACGATAGTGCCGGGGAAGAAACAGAGAGTGTGGGAGACGTGGACGTGGACGTAGACTCAGACTCAGAGCCAAGTGAAAGTCTGGACGTAGCCACAACTACCCAAGCCACTTCTTCAAGTAGTGATAATCAAACCCCCGAGGAGGTAGAGACCGTAGCTCCGACTGAAACAGATACCCAGTCAGAAGAACCCACATCCAACGAAAGCCCAGAACCGCCAACAGAAGAAGGCTCCATACGGCCAGCAATGAATATTTAATATGCCCCGTGTCGGTATTGGAATATTACCTACCAAGCCTCGTATAAACGTATAAACCCGCATATTCTAGTAGAATATGCGGGTTTAGGACGATTGTGCCCCGTGTCGGTATCGGAAAATTACCCATCAAGCCCCGTAAGGGTTTCCGAGCGACTGAGATCACTCTTTTGTGACCCCTATCGGTAGGGGTTTATTTTTAGCCAGATGTTACAAATCTGACACCCATTGGTGATATTTGTATAAGCTTAAAATACACTGTTTCTATATATAATTTCTGGTAGTATGTTGTAACATGAAAAAATTACCTAAATCATTCTTGAATGCTGTTAACGCAGACGTGACATCATTATCAAAAAAGATTAAAAGTAAGAACCTTTTACCGCCAGACTATAATTGTAAAACATACTATAAAGACTTAACTGAGCATGATTATTTTGATGCCCTAGTAGTAATTCGTCATTATGTGAAAACGGCTTCAGATAGATATTTTGGTGAAGTTGTAGGGGCAAAAAATACTGACCTATTTATGATGACTCCAAGTGTCTCCTCGCCTATGGGGCCAGGTTCTGATTCAGAAGCTGTACCAATTAAGTTTGGAAAACTGGACACGTTTCTCGTCGATTCATCTCAGTTTGGTTTTGAACCACTCTTGTTTCAAAATCTAGATAAAGTGTATTGCTACTTACCATCAATGCGAGGAGAAAATCCTGACGATAGACACCTGAATCAGTTTTTTCATTGTGAAGCAGAGATTTTAGGGACACTAGAAGATCTAGTGCCTATAATGGAAGGATATATAAAGGCGCTTGCGGATACTTTTTTAGCGATGGAACCATTAATCTCACGAATGAGTAAGGATTATAAAAAAACTAAGAATGCACTAGAAGAAATATCAAAAGTTAAGTCATTCAAAAAGATATCTTTTGATACAGCTTTTAAAAAACTACAATTAGATAAAACTACAAAGAAGCATACGAAACAAACAAAATTTGGAAGGGATATTAATTCTGAAGGGGAGGTGGCCTTAGCGCGTGGTGAGGCGAATAATATGCCGCTCTGGATGTATGGCTTTGATAGAGATACTGTAGCTTTTTATCAAAAACCTGATCCAAAAAATCAAGAGTGCACAATCAATGCTGATTTATTATTCCCGGCACTTATCGATGGTGGTTTTGGCGGAGAAATAATAGGTTCAAGTCAAAGGCAGGATAGTCCAGATGAGATGAGGGAGTCACTAAAACGACAGGGCATAAGTCCGAAGCCTTACGAATGGTATATCGATTTAAGAAACCAGCCTGGATATAGAACTACTGCAGGTTTTGGTCTAGGAGTTGAGAGATTTATAGCTTGGTCACTAGGTTATTCAAGTATACGAGATGTTGCTTTGTATCCGAGATTAAAGAATGTAAGAACTATTCCTTAAGAAATTCGATTTGCGCTAATCATTAATAAGAATTTAGATTTAGGAAAAAGTAGTTCAACTGGTTTAAATAAGTAGACAAAAAATTTATTTGAACCAACAAATAATGGAGAGCCAATTCTATGAATGGCTGGCTCAGAAATATTCAAGTTGTTTTCATTAGCTACATCTTTAAGAAGTGAAATTAACTCCTTAGCCGAGTAACTTTTTTCGGAGTCCGCTCTGTATCCGGGAATACACTTAAGATATTTACCTAAATGACTATGCCCAAGTAGTCTAGCTTTAAGCATTGGAAGTGAGCTGTGATTTGGTATTGCAATGGCGAGTCGGCCACCCTTGTTAGTTACTCTTAGCATCTCAAGCATTATCATTCTTATATGAACCTGGTCGTAATGTTCTAGTGTTCCAATATTCCATACGAAATCATAGGATTTATCAGTCAGTGGTATTTTGAACATATTACCTTCAATGTACTGCACATTCGAGGCAGAGTATTTTTCAGCGAGTATTTTAGCTAGCTCAAATCCTTTTCTAGACATATCCAGAAAAGTTATTTGTGTGTCTGGAATCGAAAAAAGCGTGGCTTTTCCTGTACCGCTCCCTACTTCAAGCGACTTGATTTCTTTGAAGTTATTTTTTCCTGAGCCCACAAGCTCTCTGACAACACTCCGAATTTGTGAATAATAATATTTCCACCAAAATGATGAAAACTCCTCCCGTTGAGGGGAATCTAGTTGTTTTTGATAAATATCATCCCAGACAGCTTTCTCATGTTCAGAAATTTTTATAAATTCTTCCGTCATGTGATTAATGAGTTTTTACTATGATTTTTGCGTTCTCTTTTTTAGCTATAATTTCTAGCTGTCCACCTATCGGTAGTGTAGCTAATGGAAGAGTGTGTCCAAAATCAACATTGGCGATAATTGGTAAGTCTGACAATTCTTTCTTAGAATCGATAACTTTTTTTAGTAGTTCCATACTCACGTTACTACCTTTTTGAAATCTTCCAATTAAAATACCTTTAACTTTAGAAAAATTTGGCAATTGGATGTATGACTGCAATAGCCGGTCAAAAACTTGAATGTTAGTTTCTGCATCTTCTTCAATAAATAAAATTGAGTCTTCAAGATTTGGCCAATACTGTGTTCCTTGAAGTGCTGCCAAGCAACGTGCGTGGGATCCGATAGATTTGCCAACAGCTTCACCTTCATTAAGTATCCAGTATCCATCATTACTCATAAACTCTCGTTTGTCTTGGTCTAAATACCAAGCATCATCACTCCATTTTTCACTAGACTTCAGCTCGAACTCTTCCTCCCGCATACAGCATTTTTCAAAATATTCTATTGAGTACTCAAAGCCCTGCTTGATAGCCCAGCTTGAGAAATGAGGTCCAGAATAAGTAATGAAATCAGATTTAGTTGTAATTGCATTCGCTATCGCCGTAATATCTGAAAAACCGCAGAATACTTTTGGGTTTTCTTTGAGTAGTGCGTAATCTATATGGTCAAGTAATTGGTTTGAATTGTAACCACCTATCACGGTCAATATTCCGTCCACTGTTTTATCAGCAAACGCTTCGTGTAGGTCAAAGATGCGGGATTCTACTGATGAAGAATAAAAATCATCAGTCTCATCAACATGTTTACCAAAACTGAGTTTGAAACCATATGATTCTAGTCTTGAGATTGCTGCTTTTTTCACATCCTCACTCAGTAAACCCATACTTCTAGACGGCGCTATAATTCTGATGTGGTCACCTGCTTTTAATTTTTTAGGTATTTGCATATTTTTTACTTTAATACAGAAGCTATTATTTCGTCCTCCTTCCCATTTATCTGGCCGCTTCGAAGTAATGATTCATACTCTGACAAATGATTAATAATAATTGAGGCAGTGTCATTAGAAGTTTCTGGATATTGCTTGTCTTCAAATTCTCGTATTAAATCTCCAATTTGGTCTAGAGTCACAGAAGTCTTTTCTGAAAAGTACAAGATTGAACGCAAATATGACCGAAGGATTCTTTCGCGGTTATCCGAACCTCTTGGCTGGAGGCCTTCACGAAGTAATTGAGTGCTGACTATGAGAGAATCCTCAAACTTCCTTCTGAATCGAGGATCGACGTTTTCAAGACCAATAAGCGGGTAACAGTCATTCACATGGTCAATATCATATAATTGCTTTAGTACGACCGACGATCCTATAGCGGTTTCAACACCCATTACACCATCGTCATTTTCAAGTAGAATAATGTTCCCGACGTCACTAAAACCTTCACCATTGGGATTTCTTAGAGCCATGTTGTAGTTCCTTCCTCGTACTCCTTCAGCACCAATAATATGCTGGTAGTATTTTGCGTCTCGGGTATCTATCTCTAAAGATTCTTCTGGTAAATATTTTAAGCATGACACCATAAGATCAGTATCGGTAGAAGAAATGCGCATCTTTAAATCTTCCAGTTTCAGACCCAGCTTTTCTGTAAAAAATGACAACTGGTGTTCTGTGGCTTTATCAAGACTATCTGCTTGTACAAGGGCTCCTAAGCTCTTAAAAGATGATCCCCACCCAGGAACATACTCGTCATTAAACAGACCTCCCACATTCTTGGTGCGAAGGCAGTCTTGTTTCATGAATTCTCCAGATTCGGGTATTGTCCCATCTAACAGCTCAGGTTTAAATACACTGATGTGTGAACCAATAAAACGTACACTCGGGTCTATCTTCGAACTGACTGGAACAGATTCTTTTTCTATATAGTCATTTTCGGAATAGTGCGAACTGAAATCAGTACACATTTTTTCAACAATTTCGTGAGCGTTTTCACGCTCAAATCTTTCACGGTTGTATATGTTTTCAACTTTGGCTCCGGTTGAATTAGGAAATTTTTCGCTCATATAGCAAATATACCAGAAAAAGGCTTTTTTTAAAGGTTTATCGTAGTCAGGTGTTGAAGTGAGGAAATTTCATAATCAGGCTTAGACCTTCGTGTGTCCGCAAAGTCATAGAATATTTCGTTACTTTTTGGTGCAAAAAAGCACGTCTTTAGTTGAGCGGCTTTACCTGCAAGGATGTCTGTTTTTGCGTCACCAATAATTAATGTCTTGTCCCTTGATGCGGAGAAATGCCCTATTGTTTGATTGAAGGCTTCAGGATTAGGTTTATGTTTGGTTACATCATCTCCAGCAATCACAAACTCAAAATATTTAAATAGCCCATTCGCTTCTATTCCTGCTTCCAGTAGGTGGCGAGGACTTGATGAAACTAACGCCAAGTTATGTTCATTTAGTGATTCCAAAACTTCCTTCGCGCCCTCATATAGTTCAAGTTGATTTACATGATTATGAATGTACGATCGAGCGTAAGAAACCAATTCTTCAAAATCAATATTTGGATATTTAATGATTGCCCTATCGTGTTCATAGAAAAAATCTCTAGCTATGATGGTGTCTGGGAAAGTGTGCTGTTGTTTTTGGAGACCTTCTCTGTAGCCAATCAGCCAAAGATGCAGAGTTTTAGCCAGTGTCCCATCCCAGTCAAAAATTATAAGACTTTTCTCATCCATGTTTACTTTCAATTAATTTTGCTAAGTCGTCCTGATCTTCGTATATACGAATCCTACCACTCATCATTCCAAGACGGTATGTGACTCCGTCACTCATAAGTCGCCAGCTGGTCTTCTCAAGATGCTGCATATCTGTATACGGTACTCCTTTTCCCCTAAAAAGACGATTTAAATGCATTCTCAACACGATTTGAAAAAACGGATATGGCTCAAAATAAGGCTATATTGCAACTATTAGCGTGACTTATAATTAGGTATAAGCGAATAAAAACGCTCAACTCCAGACCAGAAGGGACTCATCTCTCGAGGCAGAGTAACTTACGTCTGATTACAAATTAACACCATAAATTATGGCTACAACAAAACAAAGCAACGAAGAGATTATCGAAGACTTCTTGAAGCACATTCATCTAATGAGTAAGTACTGGACTAACATAAAACTCCAGGAAATACGAAGAGGTACGCGACGGAGCTTGAGTATAGCTCAAGCTAAATTACTAAAAGAGTTCATGGCTAAGGATGACGGAAAAGAAGCTCTACGGATGCTTCTGCTCGACTTCAATGACTCAAACATCTTCTCCGTCTTGACCTACATTGACGGCTCGAGTGGTGTAAAGCCAGTGGAGCTAGTAAACGCAGATACTGGTGAGCCTCTAGCAGATGGATACACACACACGAGTATTGGTCATCGTTTAATCCATCGACAACGACGTCAAAACTAGTACTTTAACAGCAAAAAGAGAACGATTTCAAAAGTGAAAATGGCTTAAAACAAAGCTATTTCGGTCAAAAGAGACTGTGTTACTATTAAAGATAACAAAAGGGATATTCCCAGCCAGGTAACCATCTTAAATGAGGGCCTACACACGAATCTGTTTACGTGTGTGGGCCCTTTTGCTTACTAACTAAGCAAATTAAAGATATGAAGACGCAACTAACGTGGCGCACAGAGACCAGAAAGGTCGATGACCTAGTGCCATACGAAAAAAACCCTCGCACCCTATCCGATAAGCAACAAAAGGACCTAGAAGCGAGCATTACCAAATTCAACCTCGTCGAGATACCCGCCATCAACACCGATAACGTCGTGATTGCGGGACACGCAAGACTGAAGATCATGCAACTACTCGGGCGAGGACAGGAAGAGATAGAGGTGCGAGTACCAGACCGCACACTAACAAAGAAGGAGTTTGAAGAGTATCTCCTTCGTTCCAACAAGAATACTGGATCATGGGACTACGAGCTACTCAAATCATTTGAAACCTCATTTCTCCTAGATATAGGTTTCGACGACACTGATCTCTCAAGCATCTGTGATGATGTACTCGAAATTGAAGATGACGAATTCAAACTAGAGAAAGAAGTGGAGAAAGCACAGAAGACGACCATCAAGACAGGGGATTTCTTCCAGCTTGGCAACCATCGACTCATCTGTGGTGACAGCACCAAGAAGGAAGTAGTAGCTAAGCTATTAGGTGAAACAAAAGCTCAGATGGTGTACTGCGATCCACCGTACAATATTGCCCTCGACTACAACAAAGGCGTCGGCGGTAAGGCCTCGTACGGTGGGAATGTAGATGACAAGAAAACAGACATCGACTACCGAATGTTCCTCAAGGGAGCGATGGAGAGCACGTTGTCGGTAAGTGAAAAGGACGCACACCACTTCTGGTACTGCGACCAAGCGTACGTAGGGATGGTGCAGTCACTTTACGCTGAGTTAGGTATCAGCTATAAGCGAACAGCACTCTGGATTAAGAACGGCATCAACCCGACTCCGCAGATTGCCTTCTCGAAACTCTACGAACCATGTGTCTACGGCATCACAGGCAAGCCGTATCTGTCGCCTAAGCACACGAAGTTGGCAGAGATTCTCAATAACGATATAGGGATTGGTAACGCTACCATCGACGATATCACTGACATGCTCGATATCTGGCTGGCTAAGCGTGAGTCGGGAGACGACTACCAACATCCAACCCAGAAACCACTCTCACTGCATGAACGACCACTCAATCGTTGCACTAAGATTGGTGACAACGTACTCGATGTGTTTGGCGGCAGCGGCTCAACGCTCTTAGCGTGTGAGCAGATGAAACGAAATGCGTACTTGGTCGAAATGAGCCCAATTTTTTGTCAGCTAATCATCAATCGATATGAAACCTTCACTGGAAACAAAGTTGGCAAGATCAATTAAGGCGGGAGACGTTGTGCATCTAGGCGATCATGTACTAATCTGTGGCGATGCTTCGAAAGTAGATTTGAAACCGTATGGCACCATCAACCTCATTCTCACTGACCCTCCCTATGGGATCGACTACGCACAGAGCAAGCGTGGTATTGGGAAGATTGCCAAGGACAAAGATATTGCGAACGACGGGTTTGTGACTGATGCGCAGTACGTAGAATTCACGAAAGGCTGGCTCACACCACCGCTTGCACAACTCTCGAAGAAGAACAGCATCTATATCTTCAACTGCGACAAGATGATCTTCGCCCTTCGCGAAGCGTGTGTGCAGGTGGGGATAAAAGTAGCTCAACTGATTATCTGGGTGAAGGATAGAGCAATCATTGGACGTATGGACTACCTTCCTCAACACGAACTCATCCTCTACGGCTGGAAAGGGACGCATGATTTCAAACGTGGAAAGGATAAATCAGTCGTGTTTGAACCAAAACCATCGAGAAGTAAGCTTCATCCAACGATGAAGCCGGTCGGATTGCTTCGTAGACTGATACTGAATAGTACTGCGGTTGGTGACACGGTCTACGATCCGTTTGGTGGCAGTGGTTCAACTCTGATTGCGTGTGAACACACTAAGCGAAAGTGTGTGATGGTGGAGATGGATACCGAGTATTGCCAGACTATCGTAGCGCGCTTCTTAAAACTTACCGGCTATGGCGAAAAAGACATCGAGTACCGCAGTGCGGATACAAAAACAACAAGCTAAGATTCTCGAATGCTTAGCGGAGTCGGGGAATGTCTCGTATGCGTGTAAGCGGGTTGGGATTAGTCGCGAGACATACTACCGATGGCGAGATGAAGATGAGTTTTCGGTAGAGTCTGATGCTGCGATTCGAGATGGTAAAGAGTTTGTGAACGACTTAGCGCACACCAAGCTGATGCAGAGTATTCAAGAGGGGTACTTTCCAGCAGTGAAGTTTCAGTTGAGTAATTGTCACGATGACTATCATCCGAAGAAAACAACCTCACCGTACAGAATTGAAGAGATGACTCCACCAATTACCATCGCTTCAATTCCATTTATGGCGAAGATGCTTCAGTATCAGGAGTATGTAGAAAAAGGAGGGGATCCGAATGATTGGGAAGGATAAAACAAAACCGCCACATAGGCGGCTTTGTTTATAGGAACATTTCTTCGATAATCATTTTCCAGTCGTCATTGGACAAACCCTGCATTACCGAGTGGGGAGTAATGGCAATGGTGGTTTCTCCGTCTTTTGCTAAGTACAATCGACGTGGATTCACTTCTATAAATGGAGCGTCGGTAAGTTTTTGCCAGTCTTCTTGGTATGAGAGTGAATAACATATAACGTACTTGGGTTTATATTGTTCAATCAGTTCTCGCAATTTTTCAATACGTTCATCTTTGTATGTTTCGAGATATTCCTTGCGGGATGAAAGTCCTTCGACTCCTGAGTCAGCATACAGCCAGTGTTTTTCAGCGATTGATTTTGAAGGCAGTGGCATGAGTTCGAGTAGGGCATGATTGCTTTTCTTTCTACCAAGCTGTTCAATCTGAAACCTACGGATGGATTCTTTATCTGGGTGTACTCCATTTTCTGAATAGAGCATCATCTCGATTAGTCTTCGCCATGTTCTTTGAATTGGGGCACCTTCTTCAAACCAGTACACATGACCGGGATCAACTTTCAGGTCGTCGTAGATGTCACAGGTTTGTTTGTGAGAGGTGGCGGTGAAGCGGTCGAGTAGCACTTCGTTTTCTTCACTGTATCCTTCTTCCATACCAATAAACCAGTATGGGCTGTCGAGGTTTCCATAACCCCAAAAGTTCTTAATACGTTCACGTATTAATACCTTAAATTCCTCCCCGAAGGGAGTTTCTTTTGTATTCATATTTTTGGACGGATTTAGATTGGTCGGTAGAGAAGCAAAAAGCTCCTAACCAGGCCGATACGCCCCGTAAGGCAATACCCATACCAGTTTCCCGATATGACCGTCCAAAGTAGCTCTGATTAGGAGTTGTTTACTTTGGACGGTATTTGATGACCATACCGCCAGCTGAGCTGTCGGGTTAGGTCTGATTTGTAATGAACATAATAGCTCAGATTGAGCTATTAGTCAGTACCTTAGCTTACATATTGGATTTTGCGAAGTAGATAGTCAAGAGCTATGTGATGGCACTAGCAGGCTTTACACTCACATCATTTTTTGCAAATTCAGAAATAATAACTTTTGTGAGATTTGCGTCATTAGTGTAGATAACAATTTGTTCGGAGGTAGAAAAAAGTTGTTCGGTTTTCTGTTTCTTATACCCATCAATCAGTGTATGGATTGTGGCAATGATAGAGACATCACCAAAGCCCTTCATATTATAAAAAGATCTCTTCCTATATGAATTTAGGGCTAGTCTATATTGATGTATGTAGATTGATTCGTTAAATTCGTCTAGCTCGGCAACTGACTTTATTTCTTCAGGAACATGTTTATTGTGGATCATCTCTGTCATTTCCACTTCGTCACTAATGTCTGGGGCAAGATAATAATTATCAGCAAGTTTAATTGCATCTGTAAAAATATGATTAACACCTACAGTATCGATTAGATTCATAGCCCTACTTGATTACAATACTTATGATAGTTTGGTTTGTTGACAGCACCAAGAAGCATATATTGAGCCTGGATACTTTTAACGCTTCCTTTTTTGATCCCGCTGTTGACGTGTTTAACAGCTACTCGACCACAAAATTTCTGCACGGAAGTGGAAATTTTCTGTGGGTTCATGGGACCACTTTTTCTGGTTCCTGGTTTGTACGGTTCTGGCTTGAGAGTTTCGTACTCAGGTTTTGTAATGATGTTTCTAATTCGTAGGGTGGTAACAAGAGCTGAGGGTGATACTTTGAATTTGCTAGCGAGTTCATCCCTCATCACCGCAGTAATCTTTTTGCCACGAAGTTTTTCAGTTTCAGAGTTCGGTATCAGAACTTCTGTGGTTATATCGAAGATTTTTCTTGAGGTTTTGCTACTACTTAGCATTTTTGCAGTAAAGTCCTTTTCCAAAAAATATTTATATTCACCAAGTCCAACAATTACAAGAAGGTAAACAAGGGTAAAAATCTGACGACTTTCTACTTCATCTGGATTGATTTCTCTTGGAAGAAACAGAAAAGGGACCTTGTCGTCTTTAATAGCGAAGCCGCTAGTGTTTTTATACACTTCTCCTTTAACAACACTATGATGTGGAAGCATCTTATTTTGAAGTACTCCTTGTGACACATTAATATTTTGTGTTTCAGCTAGTTCAATTATTTTAGATAGCGCTGTCTCTTTTGTTCTGTTTGGTGTCCAAAACCAAGTATGGCTAATTTTAAAATGGGAAATTAAATGTTTGGCAGCACCCTCAATCCGCCTGCCTCTTAGTGATCCACAGTAAGGATTGTTTGGTAGAGATGTTGCTCCAGTGACATAATTTTGCAAACGAATGAGTCGGTCAATAATTCTTTTTGAGGTTACTTCTCCAGAGCCTTTTCGTTTTGCCAGCAACCCTGAAGATACTTTGTCGGCTCTAGTTTTTTCGATATGCTCGATTTGTTTCTTGTGGTTGTCTGAATCAAGGAAAAACATCTGCCACGGTATAAGCAGTTTCTCACATTCATTTTTAAGATCTGACAGTTTAATGGCGCCAATTGCAAAAGCTTTTTGGAATACTTTTCGTTTTACAAGTTGTTCCTCTGGGTACAGACTAAGAACACGTTCAACAACGCTATCCTCAATTTCAGTTGAGTTTGTTCCATTGACTGTGACCCACATGGGAAGTTTTTTGTAATAAGTACTTGGCGGTTTGGCGTCATAGCACATAAGAGAAAATACCATATGTAAAGTAAAGTGGATAGCTAAAGTTTACTTACCAACTAGACTTCCAGAACCATTGCGTCATTAATGTATGTATGAGTAGAACAGAAGCACCAGAGGGATTTGTATCCAAAACAACGATTGTGCCAGTAGCCACGAAGTACTGCTTATACGCTCGCAAATCTACCGAATCTGAGGAACAGCAGGTGCTATCTAT
>Ga0306912_1000045_pt1 | contig 74210 bp, 65 predicted proteins | sample AntRauFillE10628_FD_190443 | JGI IMG/M metagenome (GOLD analysis project Ga0306912, IMG submission 190443) | Saline lake microbial communities from Rauer Islands, Antarctica - Metagenome Filla E10 #628 (v2) (version 2) | ecosystem: Environmental > Aquatic > Non-marine Saline and Alkaline >...
CGGAAGGCGGCCCCGCCACCGCCAAAGGTGCCCCCGTCTTGTGGGTTATAGCGTTCTACCAGGGTAATGTCTATGGGCAGCCCAGTATGAATAGGGTCTTCAGTGCCCTTAATACGCACCTGCCCGCATACGGAAGTTTGCAGCGCTTTGTCTTCTTTCTCACAGGCAGTTGAAAAAAGCAAAAGAAAGGCTAAGGGAAAAATAATAATCTGTTTCATGACTTCTAATTATTTAGTAAACATAATATTACCTTAAATTAATTTGGCACCGATAAACGTTTATCTATAGGCTATAAATCAGTTTTTGATTTTATCATGATTGATGCAAATGGAATCTCAATTTAGCTTCCAGACGGCTGCCCTTTAAAATCATAAGGGTCGGCCTGGTACACGCTGTCCTAAGCAAAAAGAAAAAACGGGCTCCGGTCGTGTAAAATGCCAGTAGGGAAGTAAGTAACATCCAGGCTATCGTAAAGCGAGGCCCGGCTGGGGGTTTGGCCCAAAAGCAGAGCGTTGAGGCAGCAAAGTGCCACCATAATTGTAAATTTGCGCATTGTTAAGCGTGTTTAAGTGAAACATAGTTTAATTAGTACCGCGCGTGCCGCTGCAACGGCCCGCGCGGTTTATTTTTAATAGTGTACTTCGTAATAGGCGGTGTCAAAGGCGGGAACGAAGTATTCTCGTTCCCAGGTTGTATCCTTACCATTTCTCAGCATTGAAAAATAGCCAGTGTAAGTTGTATTACCTGAAAGATTTAAAACTTGAGTGGCATCGGGATTACCGGTTGTTGGGCCGTTAACTTGACCTTCCGCTCCATGTCCGAATCCATATCGAATATAATCCCCAATATGCACCGGCCCCCCATTAAAAAACCGCAGCTTCAGCCAGCCGGGGGGGCCAAAGTAAAGGTGTTTGGTTTGGTTTTGCCCGGGAAGAATACTGCAGCAGTCCATTAAGCCCGCCACGTCATCCCAAAAATTATAGGGTTGCGGCACGCTTTCCGGCCGCAGGTAAAAGGTAGAACTGCTTTTACCTTTAAAACTAAAATGAAAATTGCCCAGGCTATCGGTTGTGGTAGTGCTAATTTCACGGAAGGCGGCCCCGCCACCGCCAAAGGTGCCCCCGTCTTGTGGGTTATAGCGTTCTACCAGGGTAATGTCTATGGGCAGCCCAGTATGAATAGGGTCTTCAGTGCCCTTAATACGCACCTGCCCGCTTACGGAAGTTTGCAGCGCTTTGTCTTCTTTCTCACAGGCAGTTGAAAAAAGCAAAAGAAAGGCTAAGGGAAAAATAATAATCTGTTTCATGACTTCTAATTATTTGGTAAACATAGGGTTACCTTGAATTAATTTAGGACCGATAAACGTTTATATACAGGCTTTGAATGAGTTTTTGATTAAGATGTGCTCCTAAGGTGAGTCAGACTATAAGTTATAAGCTCAGGTTCTCCATTAAACCCAGACTCGTAAAAATCCCGAATGTTTTTAGTCCTATTAGCGATAGCCATAACGATATTTGGTGTTTTGAGAACAGGCCAGACTTTGAAAATTGTTTCGCCAATAAAATTGCCTAATGACTAGGGCAGAGCGTTTTTAGGAGCAAAGATCTGAATTTCTATTTGTCGCTCAAAAAGCGAAGAGATTGGCGGCTCATGTTAGCCCTAGGAGCTAGGCAATACCTAAAAGAGGGGCTTTATTAACCGTTGGTCACAGCTTTTCCCTTTCCTTGCAGAAAAGGTTTATGGTGCTTTCCTTATTCACTTGGCCTCAGCATTTGGCCTTAGCCGGTAATGGCATAAAAAAAGCGGCTTAAGGAGCCGCTTTAGTAGATAGGTCTAAATTAGAGAGAAATAGATTCTCCGTGAACCACCACCTCTACCGCTTCGCCCGAAAGCTTTTCGATATGATGCTTCGTCGGGCTCAAATCTACCTTGAGTACCGAATTACGGAAGTTTATTTTAAAGGATAAGGTTTGCCATGTTTTAGGCAATTTTGGATTAAAGTATAGCTTGCCGTCTTTTACACGCATGCCGCCGAAACCCTCTACTACTGCCAACCAAGTGCCGGCCATGGAAGTAATGTGCAAGCCTTCGTGTACTTCACGGTTATAATCGTCCAAATCTAAGCGACTGGTGCGTAAATACATTTCGTAGGCCTTATCGAGCTTGTCTAAATAAGCGGCTTGCACCACGTGAACACAAGGCGATAAAGAACTTTCGTGCACAGTGCGGGGCTCGTAAAAATCGAAGTTGCGCTCTAATTCTTCTTTGCTAAAATCACCTTCGAAGAAATAGAATCCTTGCAACACATCTGCCTGCTTAATAAAGCAAGAGCGTAAAATGCGATCCCAACTCCAGTGCTGATTTATTGGACGTTCTGAAATGGCAAGGTCATCGGCCAAGATTTGCTCTTTATCTAAATAGCCTTCTTGTTGTAAAACTATGCCTAATTTTTCGTCGGCTGGCAAAAACACATTGCCACTAACTTTCGCCCAATCGGCTAACTCTTCTTTGGCACTAAAGTTGGCTTTCGCCTGGATGCGCTCCAAGGCAGAAGGGTTTAAAGATTTAACCGTTTCAAAAGCTTCAGTCGCATATTGGAGACACCAACGCGCGATATAACTCGTATACCAGTTATTGTTAACGTTATTTTCGTACTCATTCGGGCCCGTTACACCCAGCATTACATACTGACCTTTCGCCTCACTAAAGGTGAAACGTTGCGCCCAAAAACGCGCAATCCCGATCAGTACTTCTAAACCGTATTCCGCTAAATATTCCTTATCGTCGAAATAGCGGATATAGTTAAAAATACCAAAGGCGATAGCGCCATTTCGGTGAATTTCTTCGAAAGTAATTTCCCATTCATTATGGCATTCTTCGCCATTCATGGTTACCATCGGGTATAAAGCCGCGCCATTGGTAAAACCAAGTTTAACGGCATTTTCGATTGCTTTTTCTAAATGATTATAACGGTAAATCAAGAGGTTCCGCGCCACTTCCTTACCAGCCGAAGCCATGTAAAAAGGTAAGCAATAAGCTTCTGTATCCCAATAGGTAGAACCACCGTATTTCTCACCAGTAAAACCTTTCGGACCGATATTTAAACGAGCATCTTCCCCTGTATAAGTTTGGGTAAGGTGAAATATATTAAAGCGAATTCCCTGCTGAGCTTCGGCATCGCCCGTAATGGCAATATCACTCTGCTGCCAGCGCTGGGCCCAATCAGCCTTTTGTTCATCTAAGAGTTTTGCAAAACCATCACGTCGGGCAATACTGGCCAATTCGTCGGCTTTCTGTTGTAAATCTTTTTTCTCGTAATGGAAAGAACTACAAATAGCCGCATACTTGTACAAACTATAGTTTTCATTGGCGGCACATTCTACCGTGAAGGTATTATCGGCGTATTTATCCTTCTTATTAATTTCTGGATAAAGAGTTATGGGTGCCTGACCGCGATACAGTTCGTAACGCATAGCAGCTGCCACGTGGAAGCTTAATTTTTTAGTTTTCGCTTCAATTACTGCTTTTTGGGTAGCGACGTTTTCCGAAACACCTTCCCAAAACTTTTCCTCGTAATTACTATCGTGATTAATTACATCAAAATCTAAGTATGGAGTAATTTTAACGGGGGCACTAAACTGCAGTAACTTAAAGCTATAGCGGATGGCTCCAATTTCCTTGCGCTTCATGCTAACAAAGCGATGGGCCTCCACTTCCACCGTTTTTCCCGGGGCAATTTCAGCACGAAAGCGTCTAGTTAAATACCCTTCTTGCATGTTCAACTCACGGTAAAAGTTACTCACTTTCGCTTTCGCTAAATCGAGATTAATACCGTCAATTGCTATTTTAATGCCAATCCAGTTTACCGAATTAAGCACTTTGGCGAAATATTCGGGATAACCGTTTTTCCACCAACCCACGCGAGTTTTATCAGGAAAGTAAACACCTCCTAAGTAACTACCTTGTAAACTTTGTCCACTATAATCTTCTTCAAAATTAGCGCGTTGACCCATAAAGCCATTGCCAATACTAAAAATGGATTCTGAGCCCTGATTAAGCTCAGGTCGCCAGAGGTCCTCGATGATTTTCCACTCATCGGTAACCAAGTATTTATTATGCATGTGTTTAGAAGTTCAGTTTATTTATTATTTCGGAGGGGCTATGTTGATGTAGTCCAGAAATAACAATCTCTGCATCAGCCAAGATTTTAGGATCGCCAACTCCCACGCTACGGAAGCCACCGACACGTGCCGCTTCAATACCAGCTTGAGAGTCTTCGAAAACCACAATAGATTGGGGAGCAATTCCTAAAAATTCTGCACCCATGCTAAAGACCTGTGGGTCTGGCTTAGAGCGGCTTATTTTGGTACCATCGATAACGCATTCAAAAGAATTGCGGATACTGAGTATGTTTAAAATGAGTTCGGCGTTTTTACTGGCAGAGCCCAGGCCTACTCTAAGTTGAAGAGCAAGCGATGCACTTAAAAAGTCTTTGGCGCCTGGTAGGGCTTCATCGGCAGACATTTCTTTGACGAAATCTAAATACCAATCGTTTTTCTTGGCCATCATAGCTTCGAAACGCTCTGGATCGAGGCTGGTATTGCCCCATTCCAAAATTTTCTCCAGCGACTCTTTGCGGCTTACGCCTTTAAGTTTTTCGTTATCCTCTTCGTCGAAGTGAATTCCCAATTCAGCCGCTAGTCTTTGCCAAGCCTTAAAATGGAATTTAGCGGTATCCACGATAACTCCGTCTAAATCAAATAGAAAACCTTTAATGGGCGTCATTAGCTCGTTTTAAGTTTCATGCGGTATCGCTTGTGAAAATCAATGAGACCGTCCACGGGGCGACGAATAATTCTACCTTTTTTAAGGTCAAAAAAGTCTAATACATCATTAAGAACGGGTTCGAAATGGTGAGCGATAGAACCGACAAAACTAATGGGTACTTTGCGTGAATCTGGAAAGGGTAAAACTTGTGTTTCCACAAACTCGCGGAAACCGTTAAAAACGATTTGGTAATAAAAAGCGTCATCCAAATACTTGTGCGCGAAAGGGGCAAAAGAGCCCAAAAACACATTAGCTCCAGTGGGCGCATACACCTTTTCACGGATAATAGATTTATCTACCTCAAAGGTCTCTTCAAACTCGCGACGATGTGTTTCATTCATTTGCCGATAAAGGTAGGCCCGCACTAATCGTTTACCAATATAGCTTGCCGAACCTTCGTCGCCAATAATAAAACCGTAACCAGAATTACCAGGTATTAAGTTTTCACCATCATAATATACGCAATTACTACCTGTACCGAGGATGCAGGTAATCTGCGGCTCTTCATTCCAAGTAGCGTAGGCAGAAGCCCTTAAATCGTGATCTACAAATATTTCCGCATTGGGAAAACCAGCTTTTAAGCCGATTGCCACTTCTTTGTTTAAGTCTGGAGAGGAACAACCAGCTCCATAGAAATAAACCTGTTTCACTTCTGCACCCATGGCGCTAACTTCCTCTACTTTCTGAATTTCGTCAGCCACAAAATGGCGATCGTGAAAGTAAGGGTTGAAGCCAATGGTGCGGATGCGTTTTATTTCCTCGCCATCATCACTTAAAAATACCGCGTCGCACTTAGTACTTCCGCTTTCTGCCAAATAAATCATTTACAACAAATTAATGCTTCTTAAAGTGAAGCCATTTTTACCGCCATATCAGCCAAGCGTGCAGAGTATCCCGCTTCATTATCATACCAACCTACTATTTTAGCCATATTGCCATTAACGTTGGTTAGCTGTGCATCAAAAATACAGCTATACTTGCTACCCACAATATCAGCAGAAACAATAGGATCTTCCGTATATTCTAAAATGCCTTTTAAATAGCTATCTGCGGCCGCTTTAATAGTCGCGTTAATTTCTTCGATGGTAGTCTCTTGGCTCAATTCTACCGTAAGGTCGGTAACCGAACCGGTTGGAGTAGGCACACGCATGGCGAAACCATCTAATTTACCTTTCAATTCTGGTAATACTAAACCTACTGCTTTGGCTGCGCCAGTGGTGGTTGGAATAATACTTAAGGCTGCTGCACGCGCTCTACGCAAATCACTGTGTGGCGAATCTTGTAGATTCTGATCAGCTGTATAGGCATGAGTGGTCGTCATAAAACCTTTAACAATGCCAAACTTATCGTTTAGCGCTTTTGCCATTGGAGCAAGACAGTTGGTAGTACAAGAGGCATTACTTAACAATACGTCATCTGCGGTAAGGTCGCCGTCATTTACTCCTAGCACTATTGTTTTAACACCACCTTTAGCGGGGGCACTTAAAAGAACTTTTTTGGCACCTGCCTGACGGTGTAGGTCCATTTTTTCAGGAGTGGTAAAAATTCCGGTACACTCTAAAACAAGGTCTACTTTTAGGTCTCCCCAAGGTAAAGCAGCGGGATCACGTTCTGCAATCAGTTTAATTTTTTTAGAACCTATTACTAGGCTATCTCCTTCTAAACTTACAGCGTGTGGAAAACGACCATGTACTGAATCGTACTTTAAAAGGTGTAAAAGTGTCTCTGGTTTCGTTAAATCGTTGATGGCAACTACTGCAACACCTTCAGTTTCTAAAAGGTTACGGAAAGTTAAACGGCCAATGCGGCCAAAACCATTAATTGCGATATTTTTCATTTTTCGATATTTACTTAAGTTGATAAAATTTTAAGAATGCGATTGAGCTCCATATCTATTTTGCTCTTACTTTCAATCGCTTTTGCAAATGGGGTATAAAGAAGTTTATTATCTACCATACCAATCATTTCGCCGCGGTGACCTTTGCGTAAAGACTCTACTGCTGCTACGCCTAGCTGGCTGGCCAAAACGCGGTCTAAGCAACTCGGGGCTCCACCACGTTGCAGGTGACCTAAGATGGTAATTTTAGAATCCCATTGGGGGTATCTTTTACGCACCTTATCGGCCACAGTCCAGGTATCACCCAGCTTATTTCCTTCGGAGACGATAATGATACGGTTCATTTTATTATTACTCGCGCCTTTCTCCAATTCATGGTAAAGGTCTTCCATCGGCTGGTCTTCCTCAGGAAGAACCACGTCTAAGGCACCAGAGGCTAAACCAGTTCTTAGAGCAATAAAGCCCGAATCGCGCCCCATAACCTCAACAAAAAATAGTCGGTTATGCGACTCTGCCGTGTCACGAATCTTGTCTACGCAATCGATAACCACATTACAAGCCGTGTCGAAGCCAATGGTATAATCTGTTCCCGCTAAGTCATTATCAATGGTGCCCGGTATCCCCATTACTGGGATATTGAACTCCTCACTAAAGTACATTCCTCCAGTAAAGGTTCCGTTCCCACCAATTAAGACTAGGGCATCAATACCGCGGTCTACCAAATGTTGATAGGCTCTTTTACGGCCTTCTTTGGTCTTAAACTCTTCTGAGCGTGAGGATTTTAACACCGTCCCCCCTCTATTTAAGATATTTTTTACCGACCTTGCATTGAATTCAAGAATTCTATTTTCGATAAGTCCTTGGTATCCTTCATAAATACCAAATACTCTTAAGTTATAGTAATTTGCAGCTCTAACCACCGCGCGAATAGCGGCATTCATCCCTGGGGCATCTCCACCAGAGGTTAAAACTCCAATTGATTTTATCTCTTTTGACATTGTTGCTATACTGATAGAGCAAACTTAGTGTAAATTTTACACTTGCGAAAAAAAATACTACTTTTGACCAAGAATTTTGGAACAATCCCCTCAAAGAAGTGACTACAAAAAATATAAATCCCAATGTTTCGGTCGATTGTGTTGTTTTCGGCTTTGATAATGAAAGATTGAAGGTTTTGCTCTTTGAGCAAAAACTATTTAATAAGGAAAAGGTGCAACTAGCCCTTCCCGGTGATTTGATTGTAGACGATGAAGGTCTCGATGAAGCGGCCGACCGAGTATTATTTGAAATTAGCGGTTTATCCGGTATTTTTTTGCAACAGTTTAGAGCTTTCGGAGACCCAGGGAGGGTGAGCGACATTAAAGATTTAGACTTTCTAAAAAGTTATCGTTCCAATCCTCAGGCAAGAGTAATCACCGTGGCCTATATGGCTTTAGTTAAAATGAACGAATTTAGTCCTGAAGCAAGTTCCTTTGCACAACGAGTTTTTTGGCAAGATATCGAAGAGGTTACCCAGCTTGCTTTTGACCACAACAAAATTCTTTTTGAAGCCTTAGAGCGGCTGCGCGATGACTTTGTAAATTACAAAACTGGCTTCGAGCTATTACCAGAGAAATTCACTCTTGGTCATATCCAAAAGCTCTACGAAATAATTTTAGGTAAAGAATTGGATAAGCGAAACTTCCGTAAAAAGATTCTAAAAGAAAAGCTGGTGTCGCCCACCAATCAAAAGCAAACCGGGGTTTTACACAAGCCCGCAGTTCTTTATAAATTAAACCATGAAAAAGTTTGATTCCATAAAATTCAAGACCTTTAGTATGGGTCTTTTTTTTACTCATCTTTTAACCTGACCGCTGACTTAGACGATGCTAAAGTACTGACCGACAGTTTAAAGTCATTTTTACGCAATTTGCGTTACGTCTCAAGTCTTGCCTTAATGAATGCCAGTGCCAGCCATGAAGTGCCTCGATTAGCTAGCTCTGTGTACAATCAAGACTTTTACGAGCTTCAAGCCCAAGCTTCTCAAAATGCCCATCCCACAAATAACCAGCCTGATGCCACTACAAGGCAAAAACAAAAAGTTTTATTACTGCAGCAGTTGACCTACGTGGGAGCCCCACATATTTATGGCGGTGATGAAATGGGCATGTGGGGAGTAGATTATCTCGACAATCGCAAGCCTTTAATCTGGCCTGAAATAAATTTCAATTCTAAAAGCGAAGATCCCTTAGGTTTATCCCGCCCGGATGATTTAGTACACTTTGACACCAGTTTCTTTCAATACTATCGCGACCTAATTAAGATGCGTCGCCAATATCAATCCCTCCAAAAGGAAAGGTTACTCTTTTTAGGCAATTTAGAAAACAACGGTTTATTGGCTTACGAACGATTCTGGGAAGACGAGCGTCTTCTCTGCATTTTCAATAATACCAGTGAAGATAGGCGCTAGGATACTCCATCTACGGAAGTACAGTATAAAGTGATTATGAGCAGCAATGCCCCGCCGGAAAAAACAAAAGATGGCAGCTTTATAATTGGAGCACGCAGCGGCTTGGTTTTGAGCTACTAGGGCAAGAACTACTCGAACCTCGTCCACCATCTTCCCATGGGCTGATTAAAGCGAGACATTACTAACAGAAGAATTTTGGGCACAAAAAAAGCCGCTTATCCTTGGACAAACGGCTTGGTAAATTATTTCGTGGAGCTTAGCAGTACTCGTCGAAAGCCATTTTAATATTATCCGCAATGGCTTCAGCGGCACGGCCTTCAATGTGATGACGCTCAATCATGTGCACCAAATTACCGTCTTTAAATAAGGCAATACTAGGTGATGAAGGCGGAAATGGAGCCATCATAGCACGGGCAGTATTTACTGCATCGGTATCGTTTCCAGCAAAAGCAGTAATCATTCGATTGGGCAACTTGCTATGTTGCGACGCCATTTTCACGGCCGGACGGGCATTTGCTGCCGCACATCCACAAACTGAATTTATTACCACTAAAGTGGTTCCATCAGCCTTAATATTATTTTCTACTTCTTCCTTAGTGCGGGTTTCGATTACACCTAACTGACTTAAGTCGGCGCGCATCGGAGCAATGATATTTTCTGGGTACATATTCTTTATAATTTTTGGACTACAAAGGTACAATTATTCAGGCTCTCGCTTAAAAAAGAGACCTATAGTAAGATAGCTTAGGACTATTAAATTAAATAAAGAAATGAAGGTTAGCCGGAGACTTTTCTTGCTCGAAGCTCTCCACTGCTTTTTCGAGCATCTCCAACTTGCGTCTACTAAGAATGGTAATCGAAAACTTATCCGAAACTTCTTTGCCTTCTGCGTTGATATAACTAATCACCAACTTTTTGCGAAAGCCGTTCAGATCAATTTTTAAATCCGTGATATTCATTTTTGGCGCCGATAAGGTTTTACCAAAAACAGTACTTAACGCTAAGTGAGATTTAATTTTAATTCGGTCGCTTTCGGCATTAAAGCTGAACATTGGAAAGCCAAAGTAGGCGTAAAAAAATACAATTGCTAGCGTAATTATAGTACTGAGATAACCATTCAAGGCTAAGCCTCCTAAAAAGTCAGGCACGAATAATAGTGCTAAATCAAGAATGATTAAGGTTAGCAGCGCGATAGGAGCCAGCTGTAATGTTTTGCGGATTTGAAGATTAGTAACAAACATTCTGTAAAAATTGAGCTAAAAGGTAGTAAATATTTGCGACATTTTAAAACTCATCTTTTCCCCCTAAAAAAGCGCTTCAAAAGTTCACTACTTTCTTCACGCATAATGGGGCCAATTAGTTGGGTCTTAGGGTGTAGTTTTGCCCCTTCTTGCATAAATCCGCGCTTCGCATCTTCGGCTCCATAAACAACTTTGCCAATTTGTGACCAAAACAAAGCACCCGCACACATATTGCAGGGCTCCAAGCTTACATATAAAGTGCATTCCCTCAAATATTTAGCCCCCAGGTAGTTGGCTGCCGCCGAGATGGCCAAAATTTCCGCATGAGCGGTTACATCCAACAGTCGTTCGGTTTGGTTGCGACCGCGACCAATAATTTTACCCTTACTAACCACTATTGCGCCTACGGGAATTTCATCTTCCTCCATAGCTAGTTGTGCCTCTACCAGGGCTTGGCGCATAAAATAAGCATCATCAAATGGTTCGATCATAATAGATTTAAAATTTTTGCTAATTAAAGCGCTTCAAAAATAGGGAAGCCTTTAGATATTGTAATTTTGCCGGCTAAATATTATTACATGTATCGATCTCATACCTGCGGGCAGTTAAATGCCTCATTTATTGGACAAGAAGTTACGCTAAGCGGTTGGGTGCAAAAAAGTAGAAACCTTTCGGGGATGACTTTTATCGACCTACGTGATCGTTATGGCATAACCCAGTTAGCCTTTAATGATGGTTGGGATCCTGCACTTCTGCTTAAAGCCAGTAAATTAGGTAGAGAATATGTAATTAGTATAAAGGGGGAGGTTATCGAACGCGAGAATAAAAACCTTAAGATCCCTACCGGAGAAATTGAGATTAAAGTATTAAGCCTAGAGGTCTTAAATGCTTCTCTTACTCCTCCATTTACCATAGAAGAAGAAAGTGACGGTGGCGAAGAACTACGCATGAAATACCGTTACCTGGACTTGCGTCGCGAGCCGGTAAAGAAAAATATTATGCTACGCCATAAGGCAGCACAGGCCGCGCGAGCCTTTTTAAATAGCGCCGACTTTTTAGAAATTGAAACGCCTTACTTAATCAAATCTACCCCCGAGGGTGCACGTGATTTTGTAGTGCCTTCGCGCATGAATGAAGGTCAGTTTTATGCCCTTCCTCAGTCGCCACAAACTTTTAAGCAGCTTTTAATGGTTTCCGGTTACGACCGCTATTATCAGATTGTAAGGTGTTTTAGAGACGAAGATTTAAGGGCCGATCGCCAGCCAGAGTTTACCCAAATTGACTGTGAAATGGCTTTTGTGGAACAAGCTGATGTTCTGCGCACTTTTGAGAAATTTGTAAAATCTCTCCTGAAGGACATTAAAGGCATTGAAGTAGAAAACTTCCCCGTGCTAAGCTATGCAGAGGCTATGGAGCAGTACGGCAATGACAAGCCCGACATTCGCTTTGAAATGAAACTAAAGACGCTTAGCAGTCTGGTGAAGAATAAAGGCTTTAAAGTATTTGATGATGCCGAAACCGTATTAGCCATTTCCGCTGAAAATTGCGCCAGCTATTCACGTAAACAATTAGACGCCATTACCGCTTGGGCCAAGCGTCCGCAAATTGGTATGAACGGCGTAATTTGGTCTAAATACAACGAAGACAGTAGCTTTAAATCCTCGGTAGATAAATTCTTTAACGAAGAAGAACAGGCCAAGTGGCATCAAGAATGTGGCTCTAAGCCCGGCGATTTAATTCTAATCTTAGCGGGCTCGGAAACAAAAACCCGCAAAGCCATGAGTGAATTACGCTTGTATATGGCCGAGCAATTAGGCCTGCGCAAAAGCGACGAATATGCTCCCCTTTGGATTGTGGACTTCCCTCTTTTAGAGTGGGATGAAGAAAGCGAACGCTTCCATGCCATGCACCATCCTTTTACCTCGCCCAAGGCAGAAGATATGGCCTTGCTAGATGCTGACCCTGGTAAAGTGCGTGCCAATGCCTACGATATTGTATTAAACGGAAATGAAATTGGGGGTGGCTCTATTCGTATTCACGATCGTGCGGTGCAAAGTCGCATGTTTGAAATTTTAGGCTTCAGCCCAGAAGAAGCCAAGGCTCAATTTGGATTTTTAATGGATGCCTTTGAGTATGGTGCCCCGCCACACGGTGGTATCGCTTTTGGCTTTGATCGCTTAGTTGCTTTACTGGGGGGATCGGAAACTATTCGCGACTTTATTGCTTTTCCAAAAAATAACTCTGGCCGAGACTTAATGATTAATAGTCCTTCTCCTATCGATTCTGAACAATTAAAAGAATTAGGAATTAAATTAGACGAGAAGCTTTAAGCATGCAGTCAAAGCCTAAATCAATACTAGGAAAGTTCCTCATGTGGCGTGCGAAGCATATTTCGCAGGAACGCTTTGTGCTGATCCTAAGTATCTTTGTAGGCTTTATTACCGGTTTAGTGGCGGTGTTATTAAAAAACACGACCCACTTTATTCAGGAACTGGTTCGCAGTGATTTTCTCGATCAATACTTTAACCTTTATTATTTTGCTTTTCCTCTAATTGGTATTGCGCTCACCTTAATAGTTAAGCGCATTATTAATCAACCTATTTCGGAGGGTATACCTTCTACTCTTTATGCAATTTCTCGACGTAGTGGCTTTTTACAGCTCTATAAAACTTACGCCTATTTACTTACCTCTACCCTTACGGTAGGCTTCGGCGGTTCCGTAGGGCTAGAGGGACCAACGGTGGGAACTGGTTCTGCTATTGGCTCTAACTTAGGTAGAATGATGCACCTAAACTTTAGGCAGCGTATTCTCTTAATGGGCTGTGCTACTGCTGGTGCTATTGCTTCTATTTTTAACGCCCCCATAGCAGCGATCATTTTTACCATAGAAATCTTTAGCCTCGATTTAACCCTCGCTTCATTAGTACCTCTCCTACTCGCTTCGGTTTCTGGCGCGGTTACCTCTATTTTTATCCAAGGTAACGACTACCTTTTTCACTATAAATCTCTTATTGCTTTTGATATTGGTAACTTGCCTTACTATGCCTTATTGGGAGTACTTACTGCTTTAGCTTCGGTTTATTTTACCAAGGTCTATTTCTATTTCGATGATATTTTTAACCGCATTAAGAGCCGTTGGCAAAAAGTACTTTTCGGTGGTTTATCATTAGGTCTCCTTATTTGGCTAGTGCCACCCCTTTACGGAGAAGGCTATGAAACTATTAATGCTTTATTAAACGGTGATATCGAGTCCATTGTAAATCAAAGTTTGCTCTACGATTGGTTTAGTGGGCCTTACATAATTATTGCTTTGCTTCTGGGATTGGTATTTCTTAAAATATTTGCCTCTGTTTTTACCATTGGTGCCGGAGGCATTGGCGGTATTTTCGCCCCCTCGCTCTTTGTAGGATCAACCTTGGGCTTTGCCTTTGCCTACTTGACTAACCTCAGTGGCTTGAGCCAAATTAGCACCACTAATTTTTCTCTAGTAGGCATGGCAGGATTAATGGCGGGTGTGCTGCATGCACCGCTTACCGCGATATTTATGATTGCCGAAATTACCGGAGGCTATGATCTTTTTCTGCCTTTAATGACGGTTTCTGCCACTTCCTACTTGGTTACTCGTAGCATTTTACCTCACTCCATATATACCATGCAATTGGCCAAGCGAGGCGATTTATTAACGCACAATAAAGATCAGGCAATTCTGACCCTATTGAATATTGCTAGCGTAGTGGAAAAAGACTTTAAAAAGGTTAAACCTGAGTTTACCCTAGGCGAACTAGTTAAAGTTGTCAGTCGTTCTAAGAGAAATTTGTTCCCTGTTATAGACGAAGATGCCACTTTAGTGGGCGTGCTTACGCTAGATGACTTCCGCACCATTATGTTTGACCATAGCTTATACGAGAATACCTATGTCTCGGAATTAATGAGTCCTCCTCCCGCCGTGGTAGATATTAAAGAGGATATGTCTTCGGTAATGAAAAAGTTTCAGTCTAGTGGCGCGTGGAATCTTCCCGTAATCGAAAATGGCAAATACCTTGGCTTCGTTAGTAAAAGTAAACTCTTCTCGGTTTACCGCCGGAAACTTATGGAATTCAGCTAATTCTAAATCATTGATTTCCATTTTCTTAGTCTTTAAACCAAACTTATGGGGGCTAATTGCGTTAAACTAACACGCTAGTTCTGCCTCAGGTCAGTTATTTTAGCGCCCCGATTTAGACCCTAATAAGAATTTTTAAGCACTTATGAAGAAGACAATTGCTTGGACTTCAGCCATAGTACTAGGATTTATCCTTTCTTTCACCTTGGCTTTTCCTCAAGAATCATACGACACTCAGCCCGATCGATTTGAGCAATATGAAGCAGTTTTAGCCACACATCCTTACAGCGATGATGCTAGGACCATTGATATAGAAGAATGGGAGAATAGCCCAAAAGCGGATCGTCCCGACTTAGCTTGGCAACAAAACTTTATCATGACTATGGACCCGGCTTTAGGGCATCCTACTCCTGAGAAATTGCAATTAGCTAAAAGTCGCGTGAAAGCAGCAGCCAGGCAGTTTAGCATGAAAAACGCTGGTTTAGATACCAACTTACCCGATTTAATTTGGGAGGAACGCGGTCCTTATGATGTAGGCGGCAGAACAAGAGCCATTATGTACGATCCCAATGATCCTAACTTAGAAAAAGTTTGGGCGGGAGGCGTTACCGGCGGATTGTGGTACAACAATAATATTGTAAACGCTTTTAGCCCCTGGGTACCGGTAGATGACTTTTGGAAAACTCTTTCGGTTACCGCCATTACCCACGACCCTACCAATACGCAAGTGTTTTATGTGGGTACTGGTGAAGGCTTCGGCTCAGGTTCGGGAGGTATGGGTGACGGTGTTTTTAAAAGCACAGACGGAGGTCTTAACTGGAGCCAATTAAGTGGCAGCACCAATATGAAATTTATCCGTGACATTGCCGTGCGTAATGAAAATGGCCAAGGCGTGCTTTATGTAGCCCTAAGAAATACCGACTATAATGGCTTCAATGCACAAGTAGGCGATGAAGGTTTATTTCGTTCTACAGACGGTGGTCAAACCTTTACCCAGGTAATGCCCAATGTCCCCAATGCCAGCTATAACTTCGCGGTAGGTGATATTGAAATTGGAGCAGACAACCGCATTTGGGTAGGAACGGTAAATGCCATTAACTCCAACGGCCCCAGTGGCGGTGGGGATATTCTTTACAGCGACGATGGCATAAACTTCACGCGCGTGAGAAATACCGATGGCGAAAGAGTTGAGTTAGCAGTTGCTCCAAGCAATGCGGCCTTTATCTATGCCATGATTGAAAAAAATGGCGTCTTAGATAAATTATTACGCAGTACTGACTCCGGTAGTACTTGGCAAAGTTTAAGTGAACCAAATGATGATGATCCCGGTATTCCCGCTAGTGACTTTACGCGCGGCCAAGCTTGGTATGACTTAATCGCTCAAGTAGATCCTAACGATGAGAGCACGGTAGTATTGGGTGGAATTAATATTTTCCGTTCACAAGATACAGGCAACAGCTGGCAACAAATGTCGCATTGGTACGGAGGCTTTAGCTATCCCTACTTACATGCTGATCAACATCAATTTATTTTTAAACCCGGTTCTTCCGCCGAAATACTAAGCGGAAACGATGGGGGTGTCGCCTACTCAAACGACTTTAATACTGCAACGCCAAATTTTGGCAATCGCAATGATGGCTACAATGTTACGCAGTATTACGCTGGAGCCATTGCCCCCGAAGTGGCCTCAAACAACATGCTAGCAGGCTCTCAAGACAATGGCACCGAAAGGTTTTACCAGACCGGCCTCGGTCTAACGGATAGAGCCACAGGCGGTGACGGTGCTTATTGCTTCATTGATGAGTACAGCTCTAACTTCCAAATTACCAGTTACGTTTATAACACTTATTGGCGCTCTTTTAATTCCGGAAGTACTTTCGGCAACCGCTTTATCGATAATGGCGGCGGTAGATTTATTAACCCCGCCGATTATGACTCAGACTTGAAAATACTCTATGCTTGTAAAAATGTGCGTAATATTTATCGTTATAGAAATGTTGATGGTAACGTAGTGGAAGAAGACTTAGAAATCCGCAGCTTGGGGGGGCTCGCAACCAATATTAAGGTTTCCCCTTTCTCCGACACCTCATCAACGGTGTTTGTAGCAGGCAGTTCAGGAAAGCTCTTTAGAGTAGATCACGCCGACGGCAGCAAACCTGAAATAATTAACGAAATCACAGGACCCAATTTCCCAGCCGGTTATTTGAGCTGTATTCAAGTTGGTAGAGACGAAGATGAATTGATTGTCACTTATTCCAATTATGGCATTCCTTCGGTTTTCTATACCAATGACGGTGGACAAAACTGGCAAATTAAAGAGGGAGATTTACCAGACATGCCCGTGCGCTGGGCTCTTTTTAATCCGCGTGATAGCAATAACGTTATTGTCGCTACCGAACTAGGGGTATGGGAATGCCGTAATTTTCTAGCTGCTTCGCCTAATTGGAATCCATCAAATAATGGCTTAGCCAATGTGCGGGTTGACATGCTTCAGCTAAGGATGAGCGATTATACTATTATGGCTTCCACGCATGGTAGAGGCGTTTATACTGCCCAGTTTTTAGGCGGTATTGGCATAGATGAGCAGGCTTTAAGCCAAGATGCGCCAGAGTTTAAGGTTTACCCTAGCCCGGCCACAGATTTTATTACTATAGAAGGGCAAGAAGATGGTCTTTGGGAAATTAGCCTATATAATTTGCAAGGACAGGCCGTATTAAAAGACCGCTGGTCAAGTAAGTCGGCTAGCCTTAAAAAACTAGCCTTACCCAATTTAGAAGCCGGTACTTACATCCTAAACCTTAGAAAGGGTAGTAGAACACAGAATCGAAAAATTCAAATTCTCGCAGGTACTTAAGCCCTAAAAACACATTAGGTAAAAATTAAGGATCTCGGAAAGCTACAGCAGTTCTTCCGAGATTCTATTTTAATGGGTGCCCAAAAATATTATACCAAAGCGCAGCTGCAGGAATGGAGTAAGCGGTTGGGCAATGAAGCCCCTTGTACCAGTCTTATCCAAGAGCAGTTTACCATTTTGCTTGCATCAGAAAATCAAATTATTGCTTTTGCTATTTCGACATCCTTTATGTCAGTATGGATAAACAAGGTAAAGGATACAGAAAGCAACTATATATGGACATCTTAGCGAAAGCGAAAAAATACGGCGCTACCAAACTATACAGCGATGTGAGCGATAAGGCAAGACCCGTTTTTGAAGCCTGCGCTTTCATTGTTTTACAGGAGAATAAAAATAAACTTGTAAGGGAAACAATGGTGAATCTCAGAGTAGAAAAAACCTGCGCTTAAGCTACTGTCGCAGGAAGATTATTGAAAAGGCTTTCAAAAAGTAGGCGACCGTCTTCATTACCCAAATTCGCGTCTGCTGCTCTTTCAGGATGTGGCATCATGCCGAAAACATTTTTGCCTGCATTGCAAACACCGGCAATATTACGAGAAGCACCGTTAAAATTAGAGGTTTCGTTTACCTGCCCATCTGCGGAAGCATAACGGAAAATAACCTGGTCATTAGACTCTAATTGGTCTAGTACTTCATCGGAAGCATAATAACGACCTTCGCCGTGTGCTACCGGGATTTTATAGGTTCTGTCCGTATCTAAATCGGCACTAATAGCAGCACTTTTACTGGCCGGACTTAATTGCACATTTTTACAAACGAAACTATGGCTGGTATTGTGAAGTAAAGTCCCAGGTAACAATCCGCTTTCGCATAGAACCTGAAATCCGTTACAAACTCCTAAAACATAACCTCCTTTTTCAGCAAAATCAATTACCGAATCCATAATGGGTGAGAATCTAGCAATGGCTCCCGAACGCAGATAATCGCCATAAGAGAAACCACCGGGTATAGCAACCATTTCTACGCCTTGTAAGTCTGTGTCTTTATGCCATAGTTCTACAACTTCGTGGTCAAAGCTCTGCAGAGTATAGATCATATCGTGATCACAATTACTACCTGGAAATATCACTACACCTATTTTCATTGCTAGAATTTTTGCAAAGGTAGTATATCCCTCATGATATCTTTAATTCATTGTCAAGATTCTAATCTTGTCCTAGCTTTTGCTCAGCACGATTTTCAGAATATTTCTTCCTGAAACATTTTGCTTTACCAATGCCACAAAAAAAAGGCGACCTGATAAAATCAAGTCGCCCTTATGAGAGATCTTATTAGGTCTATACTCTTTTAATAGAGCAACCTATTTCACGCGTATCTTCTTTGGAAATTTCTTCCCCCTGCGATAATTGCATTAATGCATCTTTTAAATAGTGCTTCGAAGCCTCTTTTGATTTATTCTCGTACTTATCGTTGATACTTCCACGGTACACCAAGTTCATATTTTCATCGAATAGAAAAACATGTGGCGTGATTTTAGCACCGAATGCATCCGCTAACTTACTGTTGGCATCTACCAAATAAGGCACCTTATAATTCATTTCGGCAGCATGCGCCTTCATCTTCGCCATGCTATCATCACCTTGACGCTTCTTTTCGTTGCTGTTAACCAATGCCATTCCGATGTTAAACTTCTCGGTCATCTCACCCAATTCCGGGTATTGGTCTTCCCAAGCTAAAACGAATGGACAAGTATTACAGCTAAAAATGACCAGAAGGCCTTTTTCCTTTTTAAGAGTCTTTAATGTTTGATCTTTTCCATCTAAATCTGCCAAGGGCAGGTCTTCCATCGGTGCTTTTTTACCAAGCGATAAAACTTCATTTGGCCTGAATGCCGAAAACGATGCTACTATCGCTAAGACTAAAACTCCTGTCTCAATTATTTTTTTCATATCCCCCCAGATTTTAGAAATTAATAGTATGTCTAAGTACCGACCGATTGGATAAATAACTGCTTTCTAAAAGATGTAGATTTTAACTACACTGAAGAAAATTCTCCCTAAAATTCTTCAATTCCTATAAAAAAACAGGCTAAATGGAGAAATAAAACATCTCCCCCCCCTCAGTAAAATGTACCTATGACACTTTATAAACTGCAATAACGGTAAATTGTTTTAGCTGGGAAAATTATTTACTGAAAGTTTCTAACAATTTAATCAAACCGGCTCAATTACATACGCACCCTGATACCTGGGCCTATTAAAAAAAACCCTTTCTGTTGCTTTAGCAAATAGCCATACCCGATATAAATAGGAAAACTAAGGCGGTTTTCACTAGAAGTAGGATAAAGAGAACCTAAAAATACCAAGCCGACATCGCGGTTACCACTATTCTCGGAAAAGTTGAAGGCATCGAGAGCGATAAACCCTGCTCCCAACTTAAAGGGCTGCAATTTGGCCACCTTACGAGGGTGGTAAAAGCTCATCTGTGCCATCATGGCGAAACTAATCCCGCCAAAATTAGAGAAGTCGTTTTCACCCGACTTAAGTATCAGTAAACCGGCAGGAAAGGAAACGTCAATATTATAGTTGATTAGGCGCTCTAAATAAATGCGCACTTTTTTAGTAAAACCCTCCCCCCCGTGTTTATCTTTTTGATGACTAAACTCTAAATCTATCATGGCCCATTCAGGCAAATCGTAGGTTTTACTGTTAATGATATCATTGAGGTTTAAGTCCTCATAACGGCAATCTTTCTGGTTATAAAACTTAAAGCGTGGTGAGTTAGAGGCCGGGCAAATCACAATATTTTCTACCTCCTGCAACTCAATTAAAGCACCATTCTTATTGCTAATTTTAATCTTGAGCTTAAAATATTGCTTCCCGTGCAAGCCGTCTACTACATCAATCTTTTTCGGGTCGAAAGTGATTAAAACATCGGCTAGACTTTTATCATAAAAAATAGGTTTCGCTAATTCATTTAACTGATAGCGCTGTAAACCCAAACGCAGGTCAATAAAATCGAAGGGACGTGCCTTTTGATAATCCTTTAACTGCAAAGACTTACCCAAGCTGTTGCCATTCTGGAAGATTTCGATACTACGGGTTTCCAAGTTCATGGGAATTTGCAGGCGGAAATACGCCTCATTAGCATTGCGCACTAAGGTATCGCCCTCCAAAATTGCTGCACCGTAAAAAGTGATTTCGCCCAACTGTAAAGACTTTCCTTCTAATTTTATGGTTAAGTTTTCGCCTGGGTAAACTACCGAGCTTTCTTGCCATTCTTTCCCTTCACGCTGTAGCGAGATACGGCTTATTTCTGTTTTAGGATTACTATTAAAGTTGGTGATAAAGCGAGCCTTGTCACCATCCTTAATAAAAAGATAGCCTTCTGATTTACGATGGTAAGCGTAGAGACGCAAAAGGCAAAGCACCTTATTGTTATTGAGCTTTGTTTCAGTGAAAAGCTCGGCAATTAAAGGACCCCCTTTTTCTTCTTGATTCTCGATGCGATAGGTTTTCCCCATCGCTAAAAAAGGATGGTCTTCTAACTGAATTTCGTAAGCCTTGTTTTGCCCAATTTCCAGCGTTAGGTCTTCCTGTTTCAAGTCTAAAAAAGCTAGTCGACTAGTTTTAACGGTAAACTCGTGTTCGGTGGCGGGTAGGCTAAAAACCAGATTTCCATTTTCAAGAAAAGGCTTTTTAGTTTGTATGCTAAAGGAAAGCATTTGTTCTCCTGCATTTAAAGCGGAGAGATGCAATAAAACTCTACTTCCATCGCGCGAGAAACGATATTTTATGCCCTCACTCTCTTGCCACCGCTGCTCTAGCATTAAGTTATCAGGATTATTCGTGATAATTTCAAAGACTTTTTCCTCGCCAATAAATAGAATATCATCTTTCGGGTAAAGCGCAACATAAGTAGGATGAACGGCTAAAAGAGGTACCTGAAATTGCTGAGCACTGTTGTTCTTTCCGCCAAATTTTAGGTACAGAAAGTCGCTATTGTTTAAATCCCTAAAACGGATTTTATACTGCGACTTCTCATCGTTAATAAGACTATCAACTACGGTATAATCGCTAGTTTCCATCAGGCGAAAGCCTTTAACATCCGGGAGCTTTTTAAAAGAAACTTCCGCAAACGAGAAGGCATCCTGGTACTTAAACATCAGAAAGTTCTGCTTGTTGAAGCGCTTCTGATCTTGCGGCCAGCGATACTCATTCGTATCTACGGCTAAGTGCAAATCTTTAATAAATGCAGAAGGGGACTGCCCCACTAGGACGGTCCCCCACATGAATAAAACTATATATCGAACGAATTTTCCCATGTTGCTTTAATTAGCACAAAGAAAAAAAATTGCCGCGACTATAATGGAATATTTCCGTGCTTCTTCTTCGGCATGCTATCTACTTTGTTTTCAAGCATCTTAAAGGCCTTTATTAATTTCTGACGAGTTTCGTCGGGACGTATCACTTGATCCACATAGCCACGCGCTGCGGCACGGTATGGATTAGCGAATATCTCGGCGTATTCGGCTTCTTTCTCGGCCAATTTTGCAGCAGGATCTTCGGCCGCCTTAATTTCCTTACGGAAGATAATTTCGGCTGCTCCCTTAGCGCCCATCACCGCAATTTCCGCTGAAGGCCAAGCGTAATTCATATCCGCGCCAATATGCTTCGAGTTCATAACATCATACGCCCCACCGTAAGCCTTACGAGTAATAACGGTAATGCGCGGCACGGTAGCTTCGCTAAAGGCATACAATAATTTGGCTCCATTGGTTATAATGGCATTCCATTCTTGATCGGTGCCGGGCAAGAAGCCAGGCACATCTTCAAATACTAATAAAGGAATATTAAAGCTGTCGCAGAAACGTACAAAACGCGCCGCTTTCGCAGATGAATCAATATCTAAAACCCCAGCCAAATAGGCTGGTTGATTGGCTACAATACCGATACTTTTCCCTGCTAAACGGGCAAAGCCCACCACAATATTTTGCGCAAAGTCCTTATGTACTTCTAAAAAGCTCTCTTTATCAACCGTACCATCAATTACCTCACGTATATCATAAGGCTGATTAGGGTTATCGGGAATTATGCTGTTTAACTCTTCGCGACTTTCGTCGGCAATTTCATAAGGAAGGGAAGGGGCATCTTCTTCGCAGTTTTGCGGCACATAACTTAAAAGCTGACGGAAGCCATTAATACAAGCTAGTTCGTTTGCATAGGTGAAATGGGTAACACCAGACTTCGTGCTATGGGCAGAAGCACCGCCTAATTCTTCGGCTGTTACCTCTTCATGGGTTACGGTTTTTACCACGTTAGGACCAGTAACAAACATATAGCTAGTACCTTCTACCATACCGATAAAATCGGTTAAGGCGGGTGAATAAACTGCACCACCAGCGCAAGGTCCCATTATCGCCGAAAACTGAGGAATAACGCCACTAGCTCTGGTATTGCGGTAAAAAATATCGGCATAACCGCCTAGTGAAACCACGCCCTCTTGGATACGAGCACCACCAGAATCGTTTAGACCAATAACGGGCGCACCATTTTTCATGGCGAGGTCCATTACTTGACAAATTTTCTCAGCGTGCGCTTCGGCCAAAGAGCCACCTAACACGGTAAAATCTTGCGCAAAAACATATACTAGTCGGCCGTCTATCGTTCCAAATCCAGTAACTACTCCGTCTCCTAAAATCTTTTGCTTATCCAAACCAAAATCTACCGAACGATGCATTACTAACATGCCTGTTTCTTCAAAACTCCCTTCGTCTAATAAAAAGTGAATGCGTTCGCGGGCTGTTAATTTACCTTTCGCGTGCTGCGCAGCGATGCGTTTCTCTCCACCACCCTTTTGAGCTTCAGCCAATTTAGCTTCTAGAAGCTCCATTTTATCTTGCATGTTAGACATGGTAATCGTATTTATTTTGGATTTTAAAAACACCGCAAAATACTAAAGAACCTGTAGAAGAAAGCTAACAATTGTTAGCTTTTTTGGGATAAATGGAATGGAATAAGCCATGAGAGAGAAAGAACATCCCCTAAGCAAGCTATTAAGCTTTTTGGGCAATAGATTATACTGGTTCGTTAAAGGCTCACAGATTTTTGATGGAACTGTTTGAATACGTTCTTTTCCTTTTTACAGCAGGCAGTCTGAAATACTAGAGATATTTTAAACGAAAAAAGGCCAGAAAATATTCCGGCCTTTTAGTCTTAAACTTTATTAATCCTCTATTTGATTTGTTTCAAGATGCTCCATTTTTCGACGCATCATTCTGTCTCTTTTTTTATGGTGCTTCTTAAAGCTCTCAAACTGCTCAGGACTTAAAATGGCTTTCATCTTTTCAGCCATTTGTTTACGCTCCATTTTCTTTTCATGATGTGCTAACAATAATGGTGAGATTTGCTTCTGCTGCGCTGCGCTTAAGTCTAATTCCTTGGTCATCCTTGCCATCATCTTCTCCACCTTTTCTTGGGGATCCATATCTTTAAATCGATCCTGCTTATTTTGGGCAAAACTGGGAAGTACAAACAAGAGGGATAGGCTTAAAACAGCCACTAATTTTTTCATAATCCTTTTTTTTTAATTCAATACTTAGAATACTGAAAAGGACAATGGTTTAATGACTCCAAAGGCTTTAACGCATTTTTAGCATTATAACTCTACATCGCGTAAAGAAAGCTTCACCTCATCAAATCTTTCGGGGTTTTCAATCACCTTCATCAGCTTTTCCGCCACCGTACTGGCGGAAGTAAGCTCATCATTTTTCTTGTATTCTACAAAACGCTCTACCTCGGGAAAATCACTTTTATCTAAGCGACGAATTTCGCCCTGCATTTCTGTATCCACTATTCCGGGGGCAATGGCATAAGTACGCACGTCTGGATGGTCTAAGGCCATCACCTCACTAAAGATGTCAATAGCAGCTTTGCTCGCACAATAGGTGCTCCAGCCTTTGATAGGATAAGAACCCGCTCCCGAAGAAATATTGATAATTACTTTCTCTGCCTTGCAGTCCGCTAAATTGTCTAAGAACAAATGACTTAAAACCGTGGGGGCCATTATATTAATTCGATAACTCTTATCTACCCGATCAGGATTTAAATTTGCCACCGCTTTAACATGCCCCAAGGTACCCGCATTATTTACCAAAATTACTTTTTCCGCACTTTGCGGACATTCAAAACCAATATTGTGATAGGCATCCAAGTCGGCCAAATCAATACTTATATGGCGGTAATTAGGGTGTTCTATTGTATGTCTACGGCTAAAACCCGTTACTATATGTCCATCTGCCAAAGCTTTTTCTGCTAATGCTTTTCCGATACCGGAGCTCGTACCTGTTATAAAAAATTTAATCATATTTCTAATTTAATGCTTGTTCTAAATCTGCTAATAAGTCGGCTTCATCTTCAATTCCTACACTAAGGCGAATTAAACCTTCACTAATCCCCGTTTTTTCTCTTTCTGTCACTGGAATAGATGCATGGGTCATGCTGGCTGGGTGACCCGCTAATGACTCAACTCCTCCCAAGGATTCTGCTAGCGTAAATAAGCGCAAACTCGACAGAATTTTAAAGGCTGTTTCGCGGGTGTCATCTTTCGGCTTAAAGCTCACCATGCCGCCGAAATCCTTCATTTGCTCTTGGGCGATGGCGAAATTAGGATGATCTTCAAAACCTGGCCAATACACTGCCGACACCTTAGGGTGTTTCGCTAAAAAATGTGCCACTGCTCGGCCATTTTCGCTGTGCCTAGCCATACGCAGATGCAAGGTTTTAATTCCTCTCAAAGTTAAAAAGGCGTCCATCGGTCCACAAACAGCACCGCTGGAATTTTGAATAAAGTACAAGCGATCGGCCAGTATTTTTTCCTTTACTGACAAAGTACCAATTACTACATCACTATGCCCGCCGAGGTATTTCGTACCGCTGTTCATTACTATATCCGCCCCTAATTCTATTGGCCGTTGTAAGTAGGCCGTAGCAAAAGTATTATCCACCGCTAAAAGTACGCCCGCCTTTTTGGCCAATTGGCTCATTGCTTTAATGTCGATAATGTTCATCATTGGGTTAGTGGGGGTTTCCACCCAGATGAGTTTAGTATTGGCATTTAGGTGTTGGGCTACCTCTTCCGCTTTCCCCATGGGTACGAAATGAAACTTGATACCATATCTTTCAAAAGTGCCCGTAAAAAGACGGTAGGTCCCACCGTACAAGTCGTTGGTAGAAATCACCTCATCGCCTGGCTCTAATAGCTTAATTACCGCATCTATGGCCGCTAAACCGCTCCCAAAAGCTAAACCGTAATCGGCACCTTCAATACTGGCTACCGATTTCTCTAGGGCATGACGCGTGGGGTTTCCGCTGCGAGAATACGCATAACCCTTATGCTCTCCCGGAGCTGTTTGCGCATAAGTGGAGGTCTGGAAAATAGGCGGCATTACCGCCCCCGTGGCTGCTTCTGCTAACTGCCCACCGTGTATGGTTAGCGAGTTAAAATTTAATTTCTTTTTGGACAAGTATTCTCTTTTTAAAATCTGCTTACAAGCAAATGTATAAATTCCACTCTGCCTTTTCACTAAGCTGAGTTTGGCTTATTAAAGACTAGCGATAATAAATAAAGAGTATAATAAATCTGCTTACAAACAAAAACCTTTAAGCTGAGTTCGACTATTTGCAGGTGTTCTGAGACCTAATTTCACGTCGAATTAAGGTATTTAACTACCTTCGCGCTTCTCAAATTAAACAAACGTAATTATGAAAAGACTATTGAGTTTCTTCTTGGCTATTGCCTTGGCTCTTCCAGCCCTAGCTAATGAAGGAATGTGGTTGCCCCTTTTATTAGGTCGCAATTATGCCGACATGCAAGCTAAAGGCCTGCAGCTTACACCCGAACAGATTTATGACGTAAATAACGGTAGCTTAAAAGATGCTATTGTTTCATTTGGCGGTTTTTGTACCGGTGAAATCATCTCCTCTAAAGGACTTATCCTAACCAACCACCATTGTGGATTTGGTAAAATTCAATCTCATTCAAGCACAGATCACGATTATTTAACCGACGGATTTTGGGCTTATAATATGGAAGAAGAGCTTCCTAACGAGGGCCTATACGTGCGCTTCTTAGTGCGTATGGAAGATGTTACCAATAAGGTAATGCCCGCTTTAAGTGATACTATGTCTGAGACAGAGCGCAATCAAGCGATTGCCACTATCGGTAAAAAATTAGCTGGTGAGGCTACCGAAGGTTCACATTACGACGCGAATGTAAAAAGCTTTTTCCACGGAAATGAGTTTTACCTTTTCGTTTACGAAACCTTTAATGATGTACGCTTAGTAGGTGCCCCCCCTTCTGCCGTAGGTAAATTTGGTGGTGACACCGACAACTGGATGTGGCCCCGTCAAACTGGTGACTTCTCCATGTTCCGTGTTTACAGTGGTCCAGACGGAATGCCCGCCGAATACTCAGAAGACAATATTCCTTTCAAGCCCAAGCATCACTTACCAGTTTCTCTAGATGGGGTTGTTGATGGAGATTTTACTATGGTGATGGGCTATCCTGGTAGCACTGATCGTTACTTAAGTAGTTATGGAGTAAAGCAAGCGGTTGATTTATACGGTCCTGCCGTAGTACGTGTACGCGATCTTAAATTAGACGTGATGAAAAAGTACATGAGCAATGATGCCACTACTCGTATTCAGTATGCCTCTAAGTACGCTGGTGTTTCCAATTACTGGAAATACTACATCGGTCAAACCGCACAATTACAAAACAATGGTGTCTTCGATAAAAAGAAAGCCATAGAAGATAAATTTAGTGCTTGGGTGAATCAAAACCCAGAGCGCAAAGCTAAATACGGCGAGGTTCTTAATATGTTTGACCAAGCCTATAAAGCAACTGACGCCGGAATAACTGCCAAGGTTTATGCTCGCGAAGCGGGTATCTCTGGCCCAGAAATCGCCCTACAAGCCATTCGCTTTAATCGTACTATGCAAGCCTATTTTGCTGCAGCAGAAAAAGCAGAAGACGCAGAAGGTGAGGAAAAAGAAGCCATGGAAAAACGTATGGAATCTGTTATTGAGGCCCTAAAAGCTTCGGCAGATGAGTTCTATAAAGATTATAACGTTGCTTTAGACGAAGAAATGACGGCTAAGCTAATGGCTCTTTATGTTAAAGATATTCCCGCCGATCAACTGCCCGCAATTGTATTAGAAACTGCCGAAGATAGTGACGGCGAATTTGCGGAGTGGGCCGAAGATGTTTTCTCTGAAACTATTCTACGTAGTAAGGAAGCGATGATGAAGTATTTGGGGAAACCTAAAGCTAAAACGCTTAGAAAAGATCCGGCTATCAAACTAGGCGAAGGCTTGTATGAAGCTTATCTAGCCAGTAATAATGACGAAGGTAGTGGTGACAAGCTGGAAAAAGCATATCGCTTATTTACCGCTGGCTTACGCGAGATGAATGCGGATGTAAACTACTACCCAGATGCAAATAGCACTATGCGCTTAACATACGGAACCGTAGGCAGCTATTCTGCGCGTGATGCGGTGCATTACAATTACTATACTACTGCACAAGGTATCTTAGAAAAAAAGAATAATAATGACCCCGAGTTTGTGGTTCCTGCCAAATTGGAAGAACTAATTAGACAGAAAAATTACGGTCGTTATACTAATGCGGATGGCGAACTACCTGTTTGCTTCATCCATAATACAGACATTACTGGTGGTAACTCTGGTAGTCCCGTTATAAACGGAAAAGGGCACTTAGTAGGTACCGCATTTGATGGCAACTGGGAGGCAATGAGTGGAGACATCTACTTTGAGCCAGAAGTACAGCGTACCATTTCAGTTGATATTCGTTATACGCTCTTCATCATTGAAAAATATGCTGGCGCTCATAACCTCATCAGAGAGATGACTATTGTACACGAAAGCAAAGAGCCCAGTGCAAAAACTAAAGCACTAAGGGAGAAGAAGAAAGAAGAAGCGAAAGCCTCTAAAATGTAAATCTTTTTCTCATTAATATAAAAAGGAAGCTGCTCGATTAATTCAAGCAGCTTCTTTTTTTTGCTCCCAGACCAGCTCAAAACTGCTACTGAAATCTATAAACCGAGGCATATTATAAATAAATTAGTATTTTCAGCCGGTCTTTCTAGCCTATGAAAAATCTAAAGTTCGTTTTTACCATTCTTTTTGGCCTCAGCTTAGTGGCCTGTAATCAAAGTGACCTCAGCTCGTCACAGTCACGCCGACCTAAAACTGAGCTAGATGGCCCTATCGTAAATAGAGACCTTAAGGAAATTGCTGAAGAGGGAAAACTAAGGGCTATTATGATTTATAGCTCTACCTCCTATTTTCTATATCGGGGAGAGGCAATGGGTTTGGAATATGAATTAGTTAAGCGCTTGGCGGATTACCTAGGATTAGAACTTGAAATAGTTCTGGCCTCTAATATTGACGAAGTTTTTGACCTTTTAAACCGCGGCGAAGGCGATATTATCGTCCATGGTCTAACTATTACTGAGCCACGTAAAGAGTTAATTGATTTTACCGATTATCTCTATACGACCCATCAGGCCTTAGTACAACGTAAACCTAAAAATTGGCGGAAACTTCCCCGCCATAAGATTTCTAAGTATTTGGTAAAGGATGTAATTGAATTAATCGACGATACCGTTCACTTACACCGTAAATCCTCCTATTACGAGCGCATGCTGAACCTACAAGAAGAAGTGGGAGGCAATATTTACCTCGATACTGTTTTAGGCAATCACAATATTGAAGATCTCATAAAAATGGTAGTGCAGGGGAAGATTAAATATACCGTTGCCGATTATAATCTCGCTTCTATCAATCAGACCTATTATCCTATTCTAGACGTAGAAACTGAAATTAGTCTTTCCCAACGAATCGCCTGGGGAGTTCGAAACAATGGCCCTGAGTTTTTAAAGACCATTAATGAGTGGGTAAAAACAATTCGTAAAACTGACGCCTACCATTTTATTTACGACAAATATTACGTCCATAAAAAATCTTATCGCCGCCGAGTAGAAAGCGAGTTCTTTGGCAAAAATAGCGGCCAGATAAGCCCCTTCGATTCTGTTATTCAGCATTACTCTGACACTTTAGGCTGGGACTGGCGACTAGTTAGTTCCTTGGTATATCAAGAATCGCGCTTTGACCCTCGCGCAACGTCATGGGCGGGGGCCGGAGGTTTAATGCAGGTTATGCCAAGCACGGCAGGCGACTTAGGTTTAAGCAACGTTTACAATGCAGAACAAAACATAGAAGCTGGTACCCGTTACCTCAAAGAAATTTGGGAAAAATTTGATGACATTCCAGATTCAACGCAAAGAATAAAATTCACTTTAGCGTCCTACAACTGCGGTTACGGTCACCTTTTAGATGCACAAAGACTAGCATCAAAAGACGGTAAAGACTCCTTGGTATACGATGAAAATGTTGCTCCTTGGCTACGTAAAATGGGGGAATACCGCTATTATAGCGACCCACTAGTACGCTATGGTCCGGTGCGTGGAGAAGAGCCTTTCCGCTACGTGCGTGATATTTTTTTACGTTACGATCATTACAAAAGGCTTATCCCTATGGACCCATCTGCGGCAAGCACAGAAGAAAACTTAACTCTGCCCGAATAAATCAACTATTACAGTTTTAGGCCCTAATTTAGCGCCTAAATTTATTGATTCTCTTTCTCACCAATGAAGGAAAGCATTACTCTGGCTGGCGAAGAACTATGGCTATTAGCCCAAAAAGCCATTTACTGGCCCCAAGAAAGAATTCTCTTTATCGCTGATACTCACTTTGGCAAAATTGGGCATTTCCGTAAAGAAGGCCTCGCCATTCCAGCGGAAGCGCAAAAGAATAATTACCAGAGGCTTTTTGACTTACTGGTACAAGTACAACCTAAAAAGCTCTATTTTTTAGGAGATCTATTCCACTCTAAAATGAATACCGAGTGGTTGCGTTTTAAGGAAACCATTGCCTATTTTCCAAATTGTGAGTTTCACCTGATTAGTGGGAATCATGATATTTTGCAAGCAGCTAACTATCAAGAAGCACAGCTTCACTGCCATTTAGAAAGCATCTCTCTTGGCCCTTTTTGGCTAAGCCACGAGCCCGAGGAGGCACCCGAAGGTCTTTATAATTTATGTGGACATATCCACCCCGGGGTTAACCTTAAAGGTATGGGAAAGCAGACCTTGCGCCTGCCTTGTTTTATAATTGAGGAAAGAGGAGGAGTACTGCCTGCCTTTGGAGATTTCACCGGTTTGTACACAATGAAGGTGAAAGCCCGTACTAAAGTTTTCTTAGTGGTGGAAGGAAAAGTAATTGATGCAAAAGGCTTAGGCTTGGACCAGTAAACTGGTTCCAAAATAGATATGAACCTGAGTTCGAATTAAAATTATAGTCTCATATTTTCAAGAAAAGGAAAAGACCAACCTGGATTGTGCAGCTGTAGCGGGCTACAGCAAATGAACTAGATGCAGGATTTTCATTTTTATTGCTAAAGCACTAATAAGGCTCTTCTAAAAAGCTTTTTCTGTGCAGATTTAGGAAATAACCCGTAAGTTTTCATCGCGTGAATCCTCTTCCAAATAGAGAAGTAAACCCTGCCATTTTTTAATTGCCTCTTTCAGGGTCTTGGCACTAAATGGCTTCGGAATAAAGTCATTCATTCCGGCCTCAATACAGCGTTTTTGATCGGCCACTTCTGCATTAGCTGTTACTGCTATAATAATAGGACGCTCTGGCTGATCTTTTACAATACGCTTAGTGGCTTCAATGCCATCCATCTTAGGCATTTGAACATCCATAAATATTATTTGGTAGCGCTTAGTAAGTGCCATCTCCCAAGCCTCTAAACCATTATTGGCAATATCTACTTCATAACCCATTGTTTTCATAATCATCACCAGAAGTTTCTGATTAATCGGGTTATCCTCCGCGTATAAAATTTTTAGTCCTTCAATTTTATCCTGATACTCGTCTTTTAACTCCTGCGCATGCTTGGTCAGGTTTAAACGAGGTGTTTTCAGCACAAACTCACAAACTACGGTTGTGCCATGGCCAAACTCACTATCAATCCAAAGCTCACCGCCCATTAGTTCAATTATATTAGACGAAATGGTAAGGCCTAAACCCGTTCCGCCGTGGCTTCGTGTGTTACCCTCATTGGCCTGACTGAAAGCTTTAGTCACTTTCTTAAGGTCTTCCGACTTAATACCAACGCCCGTATCCTGAATCACCATTTTAAGGTTCACCAAGTTTCCTTCAACGCTTTGCATTTGCATGGAAAAGTTAACATTTCCCTTCTCCGTAAACTTAAAAGCATTGTCTAGGAGATGATAAACCACCTGTCCAAAACGATCGGGGTCACCCGCTAATTCTTCAGGAATATTCTCGTCGTAATCCATCTTAAAGTTAACCGAACTACTATCCTTTGCTTCTGCCTGCTCCACCGCTTTATTAACAACCTCTCGCAGATCAAACTTGCGAATTTCTAGTTTTAATGAGCCTGAGTCAATCGCGGAAAAATTGAGAAGGTCCATCAGAAGATTATTCAACTGCTCACTGTTTTTGCGAATGGTTTCCAATTTAGACTGCTGATCTGAGTCTAATTTGGACCGCGATAAAAACTCCGTCATTCCCATAATGGCGTTCATGGGCGTTTTTAACTCGTGACTTACCGAGTTCATGAAGTTTTGCTGGCTAACCACCGCACTTTCACTTTGGGTGATGTGTAAGCGCATATTATAGCCGAAACGCTGACTGAGTGCAATGGTTTGAGAGATTATGAAAGTAATGTAACCAAAAAATGATATGAATAACATCCCTGAACCGTAACCGAAGAAGGCCGATAGTTTAAGAACCATCACCCCAATTAAAGACAAAACTGCAATGGCAGTGAACCAGCTCATACTGTGGCTAAGGCGAATGTTGCGCAAGTAAAAAGTAGTGGTGACAATAAAAGCCCCCGCAACAAATAAGAGGTAATAGTCTATAAAAGCGGTAAAGGTCTCCGGCGGTAACATCACCATTAAGGCCATTATTAAGGAGGTCGCCCCTATGGCGTGGAACAACCACTCTGGGGCACGTCTCTCAATTAAGTTTTTATAGAAATAGGTGAAGAAGATGACACTCAGAAATAAACTGAGGTACTCGAGCCGTATGGTCAAGTACCAACTTAAATTTCCAAAAACCTCATGTAAAATATAGGTGTCAGTACCAACAATACGGTACATATAAGTCAATGCAAAAAGCCCAAAGAATAGAAAAGCGAAGTCCAACTTTTGGAAGTAGTAAACTATCAACGAGAATACGGCAGAAATTAAAAGTGTTCCGGCAATAAACAAAGAGCCACTTACGGCCATATTCCTATAGAAATTCAAGGTTTCCGTTTCACCCAGGCTTATTGGGCCCACTGATCCACCTTTATGATGCTCGAAGTTAGAGATATGAATTACTAAGCGGTTGTCCCCTTCCTTTAAATTAATATCAGAAACCTTAGGCTGCCAATAAGGCTCTGAAGCGACAATATCCTCCCCTACTTTACCATTTTTAGAAACTAATTCCCCATTCAAATACAAGGCATAAGCAGAGTAGAACTCAGGAACTCTTAGGGCCAACTTATCTGTAGCTTGTGCACTATTAATGTTCAACACATAACTGGCAAAACCCTTTGCATGAAATGAATTTCGCAATGAAGGTAGGTCCGACCACTTTTTTGATATATCTCTAAAAACTGGACGCTCTTCTGAAACAGGCTCTTGTTCTGGACTAACAAACTCTTGCCAGTAAAAGCGCCAGCGGCCATCTAATTCTAGGATATCGGGCTCAGCGAAATAAGCGTCCGTTAATACTATTTCTGCGTTTATAACCTTCGACGCCTGACCCACAAAGGGATACAAGATCAATGACAAAAATAAGTATATGAATATGGACTTCTTCAACATTTAAATTTAAGCAACAAATATACTAAGCAATTGCAGTACCAATATTCAGCTGACTGAATATTAACTTCTTAAGCATTTAAAGGTAGGGGAATATTCCACCTTAGAGATTGGTTTTCCAAAATCGGGAATAATTACTAACTTTTTCCAATTTGGGAATAAAGATGCTGCTTTTTTTTTGAAGAGAAAAATCAAAACTTACCGTCAATTAGTCGAGGACTTAATGCTCCTTGATTTCAGGCGCACTGGTATTTAGTGAACAGAGATGCCGCAAGATTAGCCTAAGCTTAAGCACAAGCCCTGCTGCTTTTATTTTTACCTTTGTCAATTCTTGCGAAAGCATTATTATAAACCCTGAAGTTTAGTCTCTTAAGGCCTTATTTTTAACAAGGCTTTAACGCGTATTTCCCGGTGATTGCTACAAATTCGCAGGACTGTTAAAAACCCGATTCCAAACCGATTTAAAGGAGACTATATGGAAACAAGTCAAAGCTCAGTAGATATTAGAGCATTGAATGAGAAAATTGAAAAAGAGAGCGCATTTGTTGACCTATTAATGATGGAACTTAACAAGTCCATTATTGGTCAGAAAACCATGCTTGAAAGACTTTTAATTGCCTTATTGGGAAATGGCCACATTTTATTAGAAGGCGTTCCTGGGCTAGCTAAAACCTTAGCAATAAAGTCCCTTTCGGAAGCAATTGAAGCTGACTATAGTCGCATTCAGTTTACCCCCGACCTTTTACCAAGTGATGTAGTAGGTACCCAGATTTATAATATGAAGGACAATGAGTTCGCCATTAAAAAAGGTCCCATTTTCGCCAACTTCGTATTAGCAGATGAAATTAACCGTGCTCCCGCCAAAGTGCAAAGTGCCCTCTTAGAGGCCATGCAGGAACGTCAAGTTACCATTGGTGAAAAAACCTATCCTTTACCCAAGCCCTTTTTGGTTTTAGCCACCCAAAACCCAGTGGAGCAAGAAGGAACCTACCCTTTACCAGAAGCGCAAAGCGATCGCTTTATGCTGAAAACGGTTATCACTTACCCTAAACAAGAGGAAGAGCGTTTAATTATGCGTCAAAACCTCCGGGGTGATCATGAAAAAATAAACCCTGTTGTTAGTCTCGATACCATTTTAAAAGCGCGCGAAGTGGTTAAAGAGGTTTATATGGACGAGAAAATTGAGCAATATATTCTCGATATCGTTTTTGCCACCCGCAAGCCAGAAGAATATCGTTTGCCCTCCCTTAAGCCCTTAATTGAATTTGGCGCTTCTCCTCGTGGAAGTATTGCCTTAGCTAATGCCGCTAAAGTGCAGGCTTTTATTAGACGTCGCGGTTATGTGATTCCCGAGGACGTGCGTGCCGTGGTGCAAGACGTACTGCGTCATCGCATAGGTATCACTTACGAAGCAGAAGCCGAAAATGTAAGCAGCGTAGATATAATCAATCAGATTATTGATAGCGTTGACGTACCCTAAAGCGCATCCTAAGAATAACCCTAATTAATTTCCTAAAAGCCTGTTAGCGCCGAATGGACACGCAAAAACTTCTTAAAAAAGTACGCCGGATTGAGATTAAAACCCGCAGATTGAGCAATCACATCTTCTCGGGTGAATATCACAGTAGTTTCAAAGGCCGCGGTATGACCTTTAGTGAAGTGCGCGCTTACGAGATTGGTGACGACATTAGAGCGATTGACTGGAACGTTACCGCCAAGCTAAACGAACCGCACATTAAGGTTTTTGAAGAAGAACGCGAATTAACTCTCATGCTTTTGGTAGATGTAAGCGGTTCGGAAAACTTCGGTTCTCGTAATCAGCTTAAACGTGAAATGATCACCGAAATTTGCGCAACGCTAGCCTTTTCTGCCATTCAGAATAACGATAAAGTAGGTGTGCTTTTCTTTAGCGACAAAGTGGAGAAATTTATACCCCCTGCCAAAGGCAAGTCCCATACCCTGCGTATTATCCGCGAACTGATTGAGTTTAAACCGGAAAACACCAAAACCAATATTAGCGAAGCACTGCGCTTTTTTAGTGCCTTTCAAAAAAGACGCGCCATAGTTTTTGTGTTAAGCGACTTTATGGATACCCGCTACCGCGATAGCCTAAAAATAGCCAGCCGCAAGCATGACCTTACGGGGATTCGCATATTCGACCCAAGGGAGGAAGAGCTACCTAATTTAGGTTTATTGCCGATGAAAGATCCTGAATCGGGGAAAACTCACTGGGTTAATACATCTTCCTATAAGTTGAGAGCCAAATTAAGAAAGCGCTTTAATGATTCTAAAGCCTATTATTTAGAGAGCTTTTTGAGAAGCGGTTCTGGTGAACTTTCCATTCGCATTGATCAGTCATACGCCTCGGCGCTGTTAGGATATTTTAAAAAACGCAGCCGATGAAAAAAGTTTTTCTTCTTTTTATTAGCCTTTGCAGCATACTCGTTTCCGCACAAAAAACAAGCTTTTCGCTCCAGGCAGATACCAATAGTATTTTAATCGGCCAGCAAATTAATCTTCATTTAGAAGGTAAGATTGAAGCCGGCGCGGAGTATCAATGGCCTCTTTTACCCGACACCATTAAAGGTTTGAGTATAATTGAGGAAGGCAAAATTGATAGCCTTATCGAAAATAATCAGCTCATTTTAAGGCAAAATCTTAGTATCAGCTCTTTTGATAGCGGTGTAGTACATATCCCAAGCTTAGCCTTAGTTAGTACCAATGACAGTGCTTTTAGTCAAGGTTTTATAATCAGTGTTGATCTAGCGCAAGCGCAAGAAGACACCGAACTTTATGACATAAAAGGCCCCAAAGAAGCCCCTTTTGATTGGCTCAAGTGGTTGTATATAGCTTTAGGAGCAATCGCTCTACTTGCTCTTGTTTTCTGGCTGATAAAGCGCTATCAAACTAAAAAACAAGCACCCGAAAAAACGGTTATCCCTAGTCTTCCTCCCGGCGAATGGGCCTTACGGGAACTGGCTGATTTAGAAAAACGTGCCCTTTGGCAAGCGGGGAAGCAAAAACAATATTACTCGGAGCTGATAGATATTCTGCGCCACTACCTAGAGAGAGAATACTCTATTAAGGCGATGGAAAGCACCGCCGAAGAATTGATTGGTAAAATCAAGCAACTACATATTAGCGACCGTCATTTCCAAGCCTTAAGTAAAAGTTTACGCCTCAGTATTATGGTGAAGTTTGCGAAGCAGCAAGCTCTAGAATATGAAAATGAAGAAGCCTTGGCTTCGGTAAAAGAGTTTGTGTTAAAAAACCAGCAGCAAGAAGAAAAGAAGGAGGACGAGAATGAGTAATTACCAATTTCAAAACCCGGAATTTTTATGGCTCCTTTTAATACTAGTGCCGATTTTAGTCTGGTATTACCTAAAAGAAAGAAAAAGTCACCCCGAACTAATTTTCCCTGAAACGGAGTTTTTAGCCCATCAGAAAAATAATCGTTGGGCTTGGTTGCGCCTGCTATCCCCACTTTTACGGTTGGTAATTATTAGTCTGGTAATTATCGGCTTAGCGCGACCTAGAAGCTCGCAGGAAAAAAGTCGCAGCCGCGATACCGAGGGAATTGATATAGTTATGGCCGTTGACGTTTCCTCTTCTATGCTGGCGCAAGATTTGAAACCTAATCGCTTAGAGGCCACCAAAGCCGTAGCGGCTAACTTTATTGAGGGTAGACCAACTGATAGAATTGGCTTAGTGGTTTATGCGGGTGAAAGCTATACGCAAACGCCACTTACTACCGACCATGCCGTGTTGCGTAATGCCTTAGCTGATTTACGTCACGGTTTAATTGAAGATGGCACTGCCATTGGCATGGGCCTCGCCACTATTGTGAACCGTTTGAAAGAAAGTAAAGCGAAAAGTAAGGTAGCCATCCTTTTAACCGATGGTGAAAATAACCGAGGAGAAATAGATCCGATTACGGCTTCACAGCTTGCAAAAGAGTATAATATTCGCGTGTATACCATTGGCGTGGGCACTAAGGGCATGGCAAGAATGCCAGTAGCCTACAATCCGCGCGGTGGTTTTCAGTTTGGTAATGTAGAGGTAAACATAGACGAAGAGCTTTTGCAGGAAATAGCGAGCGAAACCGGCGGGAAATACTTTCGCGCTACCGATAATGAAAAGCTTCAGGCCATTTACAATGAAATTGATGCTTTGGAAAAAACCAAACTGCAAGAAATTAAGTTTTATACCTACGACGAGAAGTTTGATATTTTTATTCTCTGGGCTCTGGCCCTCTTTAGCTTGGAAGTAATTTTGCGTTATACCGTCTTAAAAAGCTTTATTTAATGTACCAGTTAGAAGAACCACAATATTTTTACCTTTTACTGCTTATCCCAGCGGTACTGGTATTTTATGGTCTTTTTCTGCGCTGGAAGAAAAAGGCACAAAACTATTTTGGCGACAAAGCGCTTCTCCTAAAGCTCAGTCCTGAACGCTCTAAAAATAAACCCTTTTTAAAGCTCATTCTCTCCCTCACCATCATTGCGCTCCTGTCTCTGGCCTTGGTAAACCCGCAAGTTGGCTCACGTTTAGAAGAGGTGCAGCGCGAAGGAGTGGACATCGTTTTTGCCATTGATGTAAGTAAGAGCATGCTGGCGGAAGACGTACAGCCCAATCGTTTAGAAAGGGCTAAGCTTCTTATTTCGCGTACGCTAGATGAGCTGGTAAGTGACCGGGTTGGCATAATAACTTATGCTGGTAGAGCTTATCCGCAATTACCCATTACTACGGATTACGGAGCAGCAAGACTTTTTTTAAAAAGTATTAATACCGACCTCATCCCCTCTCAGGGAACGGCCATTGCCGAGGCCATTGAATTAGCCACCCAGTATTTCGATGATGTTGATCAGAAAAACCGCCTCTTAGTAATTATCAGTGATGGCGAAGATCATGAAGAAGGTATTGATGACGCCATTGAAGAAGCAAGGGACCAACAAATTAGTATTTACACTTTAGGCATTGGCAGTAAAAGGGGTGGACCTATTCCCGAAATGCGTGGTTCGCGCCGGATAGGTTACAAGAAAGACCAAAATAATGAAGTGGTTATTACCAAGCTCAATAGCACTTTGCTAAAGGAAATAGCAGAAAATAGCGACGGTAAATACGCTTCTGGCAACAGCACCCGCAGCAGCGTTAACTTTTTGATGGAGCAGATAAGCTCCATGGAAAAGAAACAATTTGAGACGAGCCTCTTCGCCGATTACGAAGATCAGTTTCAGTGGCTTTTGGCCCCTGCCCTCTTATTGTTGCTTTTAGATGTATTTATACTGGAACGGAAAACTCAGTGGTTTAAAAATCTCAATCTATTTAAGAAATGATGACCAAGAACCTATATACGCTTCTTGCTGCGCTTCTTGGCTTGACCATAACCGCGCAAAATAGCAACAGCAAAATTACAGAAGGGAATAAGCTCTACGAAGCCAATAAATACGATGAGGCAGAAGTTGCTTATCGCAGAGCGCTGAATGCCGAGAAGAAAAACCAAGCTTTGGGCAACTTTAATTTGGGAGATGCGCTCTACAAGCAAGAGCGTTACGAGGAAGCCTTAGAGGCCTTTGAAAAAAGTTTAAGCTTAGCGAAAAGCAAGGAAGAGCAAGCACAAGCGCTTCATAATATTGGCAATACCCATTTAAAGGAAAAGAAGTTAAAGGAGGCAATTGATGCTTATAAAAAGTCGCTGACCCTAAACCCGCAGGACGAAGAAACGCGCTATAACCTTAGTCAGGCACTACGTCAAAAGAAAAAGCAAGAGCAGGAAAAAGAGCAAAATAAAGACCAGGACCAAAAGGACGATAAAAAGGACGATCAGAATCAGGATCAAAAAGATCAAGACAAAAAGGATCAGGATCAGGATCAGAATAAACAAGATCAGAAGGACCAAGACAAAGACGAGCAGCAGAAGGAACAAGAGAAAAAGGACCAAGAAAAATCTTCTTCAGAGGCAAAAGGTAAAATTAGCCGCGAAAATGCTGAGCGCCTTTTAGAAGCTTTGAATCGCGATGAAGAAAAACTGCAAAAGAAACTATTACAGCAGAAAATTAAAGCCAAACCCAATAAAAGCGCAAAGGATTGGTGATGAAAAAAATCAGTCTGTATATCGCCCTATTATTAAGCTTTGGTAGCCTTGCTCAGGTTAGCTTCACGGTAAGTGTAGCGGATAAAAGGATGGAGCAAGGGCAGCGCTTTGCAATAGAGTTCAAGGTGAATCAAAAAGGGGAAAGTTTTCAGGCTCCCACTTTTAACGGCTTTAGGGTTTTAGGCGGACCCAATACTTCCGTAAGTACTTATATGGATAATAGTGGCACCCGCTTTAACCTTACTTACAGCTATATTCTACAGGCTACCAATCTCGGTCAGTTTACCATTGGCCCCGCCTACATTAAAGTAGATGGTAAAACCTATCGGACCGAAAGTTTAGAAATAACGGTTATCGAAAAACGCGAGGCAGCGGCTAAAGAAGAAACTAAAGATCTTATTTTTAAGGGCCTCGTTTCCAAACAAAGTGTTTACCAAGGAGAGCCTGTTTATGCACGTTATCGCCTTTATTTCCGCACCGAAATTGGCCAGCATAGCTTTAGCGAAGAACCTAGCTTTAAAGGTTTTTACCGTGAAAACATCGAGGAAAAACGCATTGAAACTAGTGAAGAATATATAAACGGACAGCGTTACATTGCTGCCGACCTGCAAAGAATGGTGCTTATTCCTCAGCAAACGGGCGATTTACGAGCCGGCACCATTGGTCTGAATGTTCCTATTCGTAAAAGTTCTGGCCGGCGAGACATTTTCGGCTTCCCCATTACTCGCACAGAGAATGTAGCCTTAAGAGCTGAGTTTCCCGCCATTGAGGTTAAACCGCTTCCCGACAAGGGCAAGCCTTCTAATTTTAGCGGCGCCGTAGGTCGTTACGACTTTAAGGTTAGTCTTAGCAACACCGAAATTAGCACCGATGAAAGCATCAGTTTACGCATTGAACTGAGCGGAACGGGTAATATAAAATTAGTCGATTTACCCCAACCCGTATTTCCCCAAGCCTTTGAGGTTTTTGACCCGGAAATAAAAGAAAGCAGCACCGTGGGCACTTATGGAATGCGAGGTTCTAAAATCATTGAATACCTATTGGTACCGCGTTATGGTGGCACTTATAAAATTGAGCCGATTGAATTCAGCTATTTCAACCCGCAAAGCCAGCGCTACGAAACCATTCGCAGCGATGCCTCTTCCGTGACCGTAAAAGGTGGGCAAATTTCTCCTGCCACTGGTCAAGCCAAGATGGGCAATACTGAAAAGGAAGAGGTAAATTTTATCTCCCAAGAAATTCTGTTTATCAAAACCAAAGCAGGCCGATGGCTAAAAAACGACGATGGTTTTTGGCTTAGCAGTCGCTTCTGGACCCTCTTAATTTTGCTAGGTCTTATTAATTTGGGCATCTATTTCTTCTGGACCAAAGAAAATAATAAGCGTGCAAATCCTGGTGCGCTGCGCGAACAAAAGGCGGCTAAGAAAGCGGCTAAAAGACTTAAGAGTGCTAAAAAAGCCCTCGACCAAAACCAACCATCCGAATTCTACCTTGCCTTATTGGAGGCACTTTGGGGCTACTTCTCTGATAAATTAAAAATGCCCGCCCACGAGCAGTCGCGCGAAAGGCTGCAAGAAGAATTAGTGAAACGAGGACTTTCCGCCGAAACACAAGAGCGTATTGCAAAAATTATTGAGCAGGCCGAAATGGCGCGCTATACCAAAGCCACTATGGCTACCGCCCAAAACGACTATCAAGAAGCTAGTGCCATATTAACCAAAATTGAAGGTGAATTATGAGAAACTTAATCTTCCTTTCATTTAGCTTGATACTATTCTTGCCCCTTGGTTTACAGGCCCAAAAAGAGCTTTTTACTAAAGCCAACCGCGCTTACCAAGAGGAAGATTTTGCTAAAGCTATTAGCCTGTATGACAGTATTTATCAAGCGGGGCAACAGAATGCTGCGCTACACTTTAATATGGGTAATGCCTATTTTCAGGAAGGCAATATTGGCAAGAGCATTTTACATTATGAAAAAGCCTTAAAGCTAAAGCCGCAGGATGATGAAGTATTACACAACCTAGAAATTGCCCGTCAAAAAACCATCGATCGTTTTGAGGAGGTCCCAGAGAACCTTTTTCAGGCTAGCCGCCTTGCGATTATCAGCTTACTCAGTCCCGATAATTGGGCGCGTTTGTCGCTTATTGCCTTTCTATTGGCCACCATTGGTTTTGGCGCTTATCTTTTTAGTAATTACTTAAGAGTGGGTTTTATTGCCATCGTGGCCGGCTTAGGTATTGGACTCTTATCTATTATTTTGGCCTGGAGCCACCAAAGTTATTTGAACAATAACCAAGGAATAATTCTTTTAGAAGACTCAAGCTATGTTAAAAGTGGCCCTTCCGAAAGCGCCGATGATGTTTTTATCCTACATGAAGGTACTAAAGCATTGCGTTTGGAACAGTTTGAGGAGTGGTCGAAAATTAAGTTGCCTGACGGAAAGTTAGGCTGGCTCCCAAGCGAAGAGATCGCAGTAATCTAATTAAGAATAAAAAATATTCGCTATTTGTTTAGCAATCGTCTATGAAAATAAGTATTATTTCCAGCAGCACCCGCAACGGTAGAGTTAGTCACCGTATAGCCTTAGCACTAGAAAAAGCAATAAACTCCACAGGAAATGAAGTTTCTATAGTTGACCTCAACGAAGTAAATCTTCCTCCCTTTGAAGAGCGCATTAACATACTAGAAAAGCCCGATCCGAAGCTCTTAGACTTGAAGGAGGAGTTGATGAAAACGGAGGCTTTCCTTTTCTTAACACCCGAATATAACGGCGGGATTAGTTCTGGTTTAAAAAACTTTATCGATGTGTTTGCCAAAGATCCCTTTAAGCACAAAGCCGTTGGTGTAGTAACCGGCTCTGCGGGCGCTATGGGTGGCATCCGTGCAGCTTATCAGCTACAGCAAACCGTACTTAGCATTCATGGCTTTCCCCACCCGAGCATGCTTACGGTAGGAAAAATGGCAGAAGCCTTAGATGAGAAAGGCAATATTATTAGCGATTCTTATGCTAAGAAACAGGCCGAATTTTTAGAAGACTTTTTAGACTTTGCGAAAAAGCTTAAACCCTAAACCGCGGGTACAGAAATACCGCGTAAATTTCGGTAAAGTTCTAGCGCATAGTTATCGGTCATCCCGCTAACGTAGTCTAATACCGTCATTACCTTTTCGTATGGGCTTGCGCCAGATGGGTATTTATATTGGCTTGGTATAAGGCTAAGAATTTTGTGATGCCTTTTTTGCGATTGGTCGTCGCTAATCAATACTGCTTCTACCAAATCTTCTATAAGGCCGCTCATAATTTTAAAGCCCGCTAGTTCAATTTTCACCACCGATTCGTGGTTGTAAATTTTCCCTATCGATTTCTTTTCAATTATGCTGAGTGGCTGCTTAAGATCTGCTAAAGAATCAATTAAGCTCGTTTTAAACTGTCCCGCCATTAATCGCTCGCGGTTCTCAATAAAGCTATCAGCGCAGCGGTTTACCAAAGCGGTAATGGCTTTGGCTCGCAGGTAGGCAACCGACTCGTTTTTATCTTCACGTAAGGTCTCTAGGTTTTGATAAAGTCGGCTCATATCACTCTTACCATCGGCCTCAATTAAAGCCACTAAATCATCGCGCACTTCGGCAAAGCTTAAAATGCCTAAGCGGTGGGCATCTTCGTAATCGATAATGCTATAACAGATGTCATCGGCTGCTTCTACCAAATAAACAAAAGGGTGGCGGAAATAAGCGCGCGGTTCTTCACTGTCTGCTAGCATGCTAAACTCCTTTACCACTTTATCAAAAACCTCGGCGTCGCTTTGAAAGTAGCCAAATTTAGAACGGTGCTTACCTTTTTTCTTATCTCGCGCTAAGCTTTCGCAGGGATATTTTAAAATACTGGCTAAGGTGGTGTAAGTAATTTGATAGCCTCCTTTTAAGCGGCCATTAAACTGTTTGGTTAAGATGCGTAGAGCATTAGCATTTCCCTCAAAATGGGTTAAATCTTCCCACTCGCCCGCACTAAAAGCTGAGCGGAATTCTTGGTCATTTTGACGGTCTAAAAAATATTTAGAAATCGCCTCTTCGCCCGAATGTCCAAAAGCAGGGTTTCCTAAATCGTGTGCCAAGCATGCAGCAGAAATTACCGCCTTGAGCTGATCTTGATAAAACTGCACCGAACGGCTGTTGTCTTTTATTTCGGGAAGTTCGGCTAAGCGCTCGCCTACCATCATGCCTAAAGAGCGACCAACACTTACCACTTCTAAGGAGTGGGTTAATCTATTATGCACAAAAACCCGCTCTGGCAAGGGAAATACCTGCGTTTTGTTTTGCAGGCGACGAAAAGCAGAAGAAAAAATTATTCGGTCATAATCACGCTCGTACACCGAACGTTCGTCCGTACGCACGATATCTTCACCGTAGCGCAAAGGACTAAAGCAATTGTTCCAATCTATTTTTTCCTGCATAGTGCGAAGTTCGGCAATTTAAAAATGTGAGGAAAATATATTACGACTGTAAAATTGTGGCGTAATTAGTATCTTTAAAATCCGCAAAAAACGCATCTGCCCGCGAGCAAAAAATGATAAATACATGAAGAAATACCAGACTTTATACGTAGCTGCCTCCAAACAACATGTGGGCAAAACCACTTCCACTTTAGGTCTCGCTTACTGCCTGCAAAGGCTGGGGGTAGATGTAGGCTATTGCAAACCGGTAGGCCAGTCATTTGTAGAGTTAAACGACTTGAAAGTAGATAAGGACACCATCCTCTTTTCCGATTTAATTCGCTTCGATCTTATGCCCGAAATTCACAGTCCGGTAATATTAGGAGCCGGCGCTACTACCGATTTTTTAGACAATCCCGAGAAATACAATTACCCCGAAAAAATCCTTACCGCCAAAGCAGCTTTGGAGAGCCGCAAGGAGCTTACTATTCACGAGGGAACAGGCCATCCAGGCGTAGGCAGCGTGGTAAACCTATCCAATGCTAGAGTTGCTAAAATGTTAGATGCTCAGGTAATTTTTATTGCGGAAGGAGGCGTGGGCTCTACGATTGATATGATTAATATGTGTATTTCTCTTTTCCGTGAGGAGAAAGTGCCAATTCTGGGGATAATTGTAAACAAGGTTAGAGAAGATAAAATTGAAAAAATAAGACCCTATTTAAAGAAGTACTTGGACAGTGTAGGCATTCCCCTTTTAGGAATGGTGCCTTACGATAGAACCTTGGCCTACCCAGTAATGGGAACCGTAGCTAAATCTATTTACGCCAAAGTTTTAGCTAACCCCCAGAGTTTAAAAAACAAGGTGGCCGATGTTATTGCTGGGACGGTGATTGATAGAACGAAGTTAGAAAAGCGCAATAACCTCCTCCTAGTGGTAGGTGCTCACCGTCTTGATAATGCGATTGAACGAATTGTAAATATTCATCGTGAAGCCGAACTAGAAGAGTGGCCGCTTAGTGGGATTATTGTTTGCGGGGAAGGAGATTTTAGTGACGAAACGAATGCCATAATTGACAATTATGAAACGCCTTTATTGCATACCGAATTGGATACCTATGGCGTGGTTTTAAAAGTCTCGCGCATCGAAGTAAAAATTAATCGCGATACCCCTTGGAAGATAAAAAGGGCCATTGACCTCTTTGAAGAAAACGTAGATTTAGATTACATTCTAGAAAAGATAAGCAAGCCTTAATGTTAGATTATAAACTCGCCAAAGTTTTTCCAAAACCTACCATTTATGCCGGTTATGTACTTATAGCTTTAGGTCTATTTTACATGCTTTTTCAGCCCCTTGCCATCCTAATTTCTTTAATCGGCATTTTTGTAAGCTTCAGCTATAATGGCATTCAGTTAGATCCTGCCCAAGAGCGCTATCGTAGTTATAGCAATATTTTCAGCTTTAAGTTTGGGAGATGGCAAGATCTAGATGCATACCCAGACCTTTGCATTATGACTCGAAAAGGTGCCTACCGCGCCTATAGTTATTCCATGACTAGTACTACCAACGAAAGTCAGTATTATGGTTTATTTCTTCTTAGCAAAAACCATCGTCAAAAGTTAGAAATCCAAAGACATGGTGAAAAAAGCGAAGCGATAAGAGCGGCGAAAGACATAGCCAAAATATTGAAGCTGAACTATGTAAAGTACCAGCCACCTGCAAGACCAAAGAGAATTACTGGAAGAGGCTATCGAAGCCATGCCTAATTGAGAAGTGATGCTTCTACCAGAAAACGACTCTTGATTTCGAGCTTATGCTCGGAACCTAAAATCTCATCGGTACTGGTTTTAATCCGCATGTCAAACTTATCTTTTACCACATACTGCTTTAAATCCAAGCCTGTGGTATTGAGTTCGATTAAGGAGGAATCGGGCGAAATATTAATTAAGCTTGCTATTTCGCTTTCGGGCAAGTCCTCGGCAGATATGTAAACAGTAATCTCATCTAAGAAACTAAAGTCTTCTCCGCTGGGACTAATTAATTCCAAAGTCATTGTCGCGAGTGAAATGCTTTTAACCAAACTAGCCGAGGTATTATTTCCGTTAAAAGCCGCTTGAGAATTACTTTCAATATTTGGAGTGACTAGGTTAAAGGGTAAGTTTATACCTGTACCCGCTGGAATAGTTGCTTCGGAGTTAACCGGCAAGTAAAAGCTAATGTCCTGCTGGGGCTTTTCGCAAGCAAAGAGAAAAGGGATTAGCAGTAATAGTGGTATAAGTTTTCGCATAATATTGAACTTTAAGTGCCGCAATTTAAAAAGATAAATATGCTGGAAGAATTTATAAGGGCTTGAAATTAATATGAAAATTAGTCTATATTTGCCGTCCGTAAAATACGGGGGATTAGCTCAGCTGGCTAGAGCGCTTGCCTGGCAGGCAAGAGGTCATCGGTTCGACTCCGATATTCTCCACCCAAAGCTCGAAATCTTACAATTAAGATTTTGGGCTTTTTTTATGTCCAAAATTTAATTCTCAGCCCTTTATCGGAGCCAATTTAAACACCCACAACTTGAGTAAAGACTTTTACCTGATTAAGGTCGATGGTTACGAGGTGCAGATAAACCTAAAGTAAAGAGTAGTTTTTAATTAATGTTTAGCTTAGAGGGCCGCAAAGCTCTTTTTTTATGAAAGCTCAAGTGTTTAATGCTACCTTAATTTTTCTCCTATCAATAGGCCTAAGCTACCTCTCTGGGCAAAGCGCAATTACTTTTGACGACAACTTTGAAAATGGGCGGTTGGATACGGCTTATCTCCAAGCAGGTTCATACCACCTTTGGCCGGTTACCAATTTGCATGCACGCGTTAGTGGCTTAAGCGGACAACAAGCTCTCTTTAGTATTTTCGACTCAGTAGGTTTTCAGTTGCGGTCTTATCATCATATGGTTTACCGTGAAGAAGGTTCCATGCAGTGGCCGTTTTTCGACACCGCCTATAAATCCGGGACCGCAGCTAATTATTACTTTCAAAACACGCAGCCCTTTAGCGCCGACACAATTTATTTATCCTATTGGGCCCCTTACACTTACAGCAATCTGCAATCATTCTTAACGGGCTTACAAGGAGATAGCTCTGTTCAGCAGTGGACGGCGGGCACCAGTGTAGAAGGTAGGGATTTATATGCCTTTGAAATAACTGACAGCTCCTACCTAAACTGCTATAAGCATAAAATTGTAATTACCGCACGCCAACATCCTATTGAGCATATCAATGGTTATTTTGTAGAAGGGATGGCCAATTTTTTACTCAGTAACGATAGCTTGGCCAAAGAATTAAGGAAGCAGTTTCGCTTTTTCTTTTACCCCATGTGTAATCCCGATGGAGTTTTTAACGGTAGCGGTCAAAATGTGCTTGGTCAAGGTCTTAACCGAGAATGGGCCGACTCCCTGCAGTTGGGCGGCACTCCCGAAGTTGATAGCATTAAAGAAGATATTTGGTTTAAAACCGATTCTGCTTTTCATTTTGGGATCGACATTCATGCCAATCCGGGTAGCAATATTCCCTACTACTGGTGGGGACTTACCAATGGTTCTGGCGCAGATAGCTCGCTTCTCCTTAAAGCACAGTCCTATGTACAAGCAGTTGCTGCCGCAGATACCAGCTCTAATCAGGCCAGCAGCCTCTATCAAAACTACATTCAGGGTAATGGTGTAAATAGCAGCAAAACCGCCGCCAACTGGTTTTATACAAGTGCCGGAGCGATCCCTTTTACCTTCGAACCCACCTCTGAGCCCTTGGGCTATACGGGTGATAACGCTTTGGGGACAGATCGTTTTCGCTTGGCGGGAGCAAGCTTGGCAAGAGGCTTTGCCAACTTGGGTGATAGCCTAAATCCCCTAGAGGTAAACATTACTAATCTAAGCTTTGGTGGCACTTTAATTTCTGTTGCAGGTGGACTTCCCCCCTACACGATTAATTGGACTTCTATTGATAGCACCATAAGCGACACCACCCGCTTGATTGCCTATTTTGGCGGGGGTCCGACCTACGTGCAGGTAAGCGATTCTTTGGGCTGTAACTTCGCAAAGTGGATTAACGTTCCCTACAGTTCCATCAGAGAAGAGGTTATCTCTTTCGAGTTTTATCCCAACCCTAGCAAAACAGGCAGTTTCAAACTGAATATTCTTGGTGGACGGCAAAGCTTGTCGGTAAAAATCTATAATTTACAGGGAAGGCTTGTCTTTCAAAACTATTACGATTATGCGCAAAGTGAAGAAATACAAAGTTCACTCCAGGCTGGCTCCTACATCCTACAGATCAAATCTGATAAACTTCGTACGCACAGAATCATTCAGGTAATACCTTAATTTTTTTAATCCAGAAACCTAGTGTATCACCATCAAGCTCATTAGGTTTATAAAAGACTCTTTGGGTCTTGTAGCCACCCTCTTTCATTGTTATCCCTTACGGTAGATGACTCTTGACTTGGCACTCATCGCTTACTTCTGACAATTAGTTTACCTTGAGACGAGAAGATCAACCTATAGGCGCATCTGCCCTGAGCGAGAGAAAAGAGGCCCAAAGGAAAGGGTGAAAAAGTCTAAACTAAAACTTCAGGGTAATAGCTTCTTTTCTGCTCTTAACTGTGCACTGGTTTTTCGGCTACCATCGTGACTCCAGCCGGGAGGACCAAAAAGGTATTGTCTAAAATAGCGCGGATGTTTGCGAATATCCTCAATAATCTGTGCCCACTCGTGAGTAGCAATACGCAAGGGATTAAAGGTTTCAATATTCATGGTAAGGCCATAATTCGGGTGTTCGTCCTCCGGAATAAAAGTGCCGAACATCCGGTCCCAAATAATTAAAACTCCGGCGTGATTAGCATCTAAATATTTAATATCACTTGAGTGATGCACCCGGTGATGAGAAGGCGTATTAAAAACAAACTCGAACCAGCGAGGCAGGCGGTTAATCAACTCGGTATGAATCCAGAACTGATACAGAAGACTAATGCTTTGCATAAAAACCAGAGCCAAGGGGTGAAAACCCAAAAGGGGAAGCCATAAGTAAAAGGCAAAGCTGCCGGTAATTCCACCCGTCCAAGTCTGCCTTAAAGCCGTGGCGAGATTGTAATTTTTAGAGCTGTGATGCACCACGTGACTCGCCCAAAAATAGCGGATAGTGTGGGCACTGCGGTGGTACCAATAGTAAGTGAAGTCATCGGCCAAAAAGAGCAGGAGCCAAGACCACCAGGTAAAGCCCAATTCGAAAAATCGGAACTGATAAACAAATAAGTAAACACCAAAAATTAAACCCTTACTAAGAATTCCTACCGCCACATTACCCAATCCCATGGCAATGCTGCTAAGAGCATCCTTGGTTTCATAACTGGAAATACGGCGCCAGGCATTAAGCACCACCTCCAGCAAAACGAAGAACACAAAGAAGGGAATGGCCGCTTGAATTAAGTTGGGAAACATGGTTTTATCAATTATTCAAATCAAAAATTGGCAGTCTAAATATAAAAAAGTAAACAGGTCAAAGCTAGAAATTTTTAGTGCCCGAAATACTAAGCAGATTTCGACCTAAAATTAGGTCTCTGACCACATTTAAATAGGGAAATTTAATCGCGGTGAGTTCACTAAAATTAGCAACCTTTGCCGCGAAAAATTTAATAAATGATCTTAGAGCTTCTCAGAGACACGCTTGGTAACAGCGTTTCCATTTTTACCATTATGAACCCCTTATCGGTTGGGGTTATTATGCTGGGTTTATTAGAAGAAAATGCTTCTAGAGAAGAGGTACGAAGCACGGCGAAAAAAACCACCCGTGCCTCCTTTATTGCCATGTTGGTGACCTTTCTACTCGGCACTTACATTTTCGATTTTTTCGGTATTTCCCCTGACGGCTTACGTATTTTTGGTGGCACCATCCTCTTTATTATGGGTTTAAACATGGTACAGGGCCATGGTAAAAAAGTGAACCATACCATAAAAGATCAACAAGCCGCTTTAGAACGAGAAGATATCAGCGTAGTCCCTTTAGGTATTCCCGTAATGGTGGGCGCTGGTTTAGCTACCACTTTAATTAACCTGAGCATTGCCGCTAAAACGTGGCAAGATTACTTGAGTGGCTTTCTCGCCATTGTAGTTTGTTCGATAGCTGCACTTTTAATATTGCAGAGAATGCCTTTTATAAAAAAGACCTTAGGTGATAATGGCCTAAAAGTATTTAACCGGATTATGGGTTTGGTGGTAGGCTCTCTCGCCGCTCAAATGTTTCTTAGCGGGGTCTTTTCTTTTTACCAGAATAATTTCGCTTAAAGCCCTAGCTTAGCGGTTTATGCTTTATCTGGTCGTAGCCAAGATGGGCCGGTAAAAGAACCTTAAACTCAAGACCATAATTATGAAAGCTTTCCCACAAGTATTCCTTTTAGCCAGTACCTTTTGCCTGAGCCTTTTTTTAAGCTCTTGCGGAGGGAGCGGCGACGAGGAGCGCAGCACCGCCCCAACCCTTACTATTATCAGCCCCAAGGATACTATGCTCTTGAGCGATAAAGTTCCCGTAGAAATTTTATTCAACGACAATAGTGGTTTAATATCCACCGAAATAACCATTGGTAATGTCGACCAAGGCAATTTGGTCTATCACTACTCGCAGCGCGGTTTAAGCGGTACAAGTGATAATTTAAGCTTTGATGCTGATGTCCCACCGGTCGTAGATGCCTCCGGAGAGAATTATATTATCGTTGAAGTTATAGATGAAGACGGCAACGAAACTTTTGTAGAAGGCAGCTTCTACTTTTTAAGTGAAGATGTAGAAAACCCCACTATTAACAGTATTTCTCACCAAGGGGTTTTGAGCACCAATCCTCAGAACTCCATGTCTATCGACTACAATTTAAGTGACAATCAAGGCTTGGAAAGATTAGAAATACTTTTTATGGAGAGCTTTAATGGCAACCTTACGGGAGATACTATTTTTATGCGAACTACTGCCTTAAGCGCTGCAAAGAACATTCAAGGTAGCGAGCTTATTAGTGGGAGTTCAAGCTACCCCAACGGTATCGACTATAAAGTTCTGGCCAAAGCAACCGATCTTGCGGGCAATAGCGCTATCTACCTTTCTACCAATGAATACACGGTTGCTAATTAATTGTGCTTTGTGCAAAAAAATAAACATTAAATTTTAACACTCGTTTATTAAACAATCATTAGCTCCTAGGTCATTGATCATTGAAGATAAACTACATTTGAAAGATGTTCTACAGAAGAAAAATCATATTAGCGTTAATTGAACTCGTTGGAGGTGAAGTTGAAAAGCTTCGATTTCAAAAACTGCTTTTTCTTTACGCAATGAGGAAATCACAACCGGAATATGATTTTGTACCATATAAATTTGGATGTTATTCGTATTCGGCAAAAGCAGACATGAATGCAATGGTTCGGAAAGGCATATTAGACGAGTCAGAAAATCAATACACGCTTCCAGTGAATGGAAGCCACATTGCTAATGTCAGGCCAGATGACAGGTCCCTTTTACATCAAGTGATAGCAGATTATGGCTATATGAGTAAGAATTCATTAATTAAACATACTTACTTGAACTTCCCATTTTATGCAATTAACAGTACAATTGCTGAGGACGTTTTACCAGGTGAATTATTCGACAGGGTCAAAAATGCTAAACCTACCGATTCCGGTACTGCCTTGTTTACAATAGGATATGAAGGAATATCACTTGAGACTTATTTGCAGAAACTAATCAAGAATAACATCAAGTTGCTAATAGACGTCAGAAAGAACCCACTAAGCATGAAGTTTGGATTTAGCAAGTCATTACTTACGCGCTATTGCAATAGCCTTAACATAGAATACCTGCATATTCCTGAAGTAGGTATTGTTTCAGAAAAACGCAAAAACTTAGTCAAGCAAGCAGACTATGATGAGCTTTTCGCGGAGTACACCAATACGACACTAAAGGAAACCTTAGAAACACAGGTGCAAATAGGCAAACTACTTGAAAAACATAATAGGGTTGCCTTAACTTGTTTTGAATCTGAGCCTTGTCAATGTCATCGAACTCACCTTGCAAAATCAATATGTGCATTACCTTCTTTTAGTTATCCAGTAATTCATATATAAAATGCCGCGAAAAAAAATCCTTCTGACAGTAACTACTTATCCGCTGCCTTCACGCAGCTATGACGAGTTAGTCTGCTCCGCGGGGTTTTTAGAGAATGGTGAGTGGATAAGGATTTACCCTGTGCCCTTGAGCTTTCTGCTAGGCCAAAGAAAAACCGGTAAAATGGAATCTTTCAAATACACCTGGATTGAACTTGATTTAAATAAGCGGACGGACGATTTCAGACCCGAGAGTTACTCACCAAAGAATTATGATTTCAAAGACATCAAGCTTTCTCAACGTATAGACACAAAAGACAATTGGGCTTTACGAACCTAGACGAACTAATAGAAGCCTCAAAGGCTCCAAAGAATAAGTCACTGGCAACATTTAAGCCGTCAACAATTGAGAGATTAGAAATCCAAAAGGATGATCGTGAGTGGAAAAATGAATGGAAAGAGTTAAGGAAGCAGGGCGACTTGTTTTCTCAGGACAAAGAGCCTGAGATATTAATACCAAAGCTACCTTACAAGTTTTATTATAGATTTAAAGATGACTCTGGAAAGTCGAGTCGCCTTATGATTGAAGACTGGGAAATCGGACAGCTCTATTGGAATTGTTTAAGAGCGGCTGAAGGAGATGAGAGTATAGCTCTAAATAAGGTTCGCCAACAATATGAAGAAGAATTCATAACCAAGAAGGAAATTTATTTCTTTTTAGGAACGACAAAACAATGGCATATGAGAAGAGCCAATAATCCGTTTGTGATTATTGGTGTTTTTTATCCGAAAAAAGAAAGTCAAATAAGCCTTTTCTGAGAAGGCAATTAGGTACTTAACCAAGGTGCACTTGATTCTTAGATAGACGCCAACACAGTATTCAAAATTAACTGACGTTAAAGAATAGACTAAGTTAAGGTCTTAATCCAGAATAAGCTTCCCGGGCTGAGCCTTAACTCACCAAAGTGTCCCCTCAATTTAAGCATTAACCAAAGCATCTGGCTTGAGCTTGGTAAAGATAAATCCGAAAATAAAGGATACGGCAAAGGCTGGCGCCATAACATCTAGCTTCTCAAAGTAGGGACCGAGGAACTCCAATTCTTGCACATAAAACTTAAAGAAAGGCACCGCAATAAATCCGCTTAGCATACAAGCTAAGGCGCCACTCTGATTAAAACCCTTCCAAAAAAGTGAGTAAATCATCATCGGGCAAAAAGTAGCGGCAATGCCCGACCAGCCGAAAATCGTAAACCAAAAGACTGTTCGCCCTGGAACCATAATCGCTACCGACATCGCCAAGGCCAAGGCTATTAAAGCCATTACTAAGGTTATACGAGAGGATAGTTTATTGAGCTTTTCATCACTTGTATTGGGACGAAATACTTTTTGATAAAGGTCGCGTGTAATCGCGCTAGAAGCCACCACCAATAAGGAGTCTATCGTAGACATAATTGCACTGAGAATAATAGCAATGTAAATAGCGACAATAAAAACTGGGAAAGTCGCTTTGAGCAGCACCATTAGGCTATCCTCGCCCGCTATTCCTAAAACACTTTCCGGGTCTTGACCCACTTCAGTAAAAAGGTAACGTGCTAAAACACCAATAGTAACTGCTGCGGCATCGGTTAAAAAGGTGAAAGCTATCGCTACCCATTTTCCCTTATCAATTTCTTTGGTACCCTTAACCGAAATAAAACGCACATATACTTGGGGAGAACCCAAAAAGCCCAAGCCTATAAAGGCAAAGCCCGCCATGGTTGCGGCCTGCATCCAGGGGTCATCAAAGGCACCCCAAATACTTACTAAACTTGGGTCTATCGCTTCTAGGCCGCTATAAATATCGCCAGAATTATCAATCGCAAAATAGGCTACCAGTGGTAAAGCCACCATGCCTAAAAACATAAGAACACCCTGAAAAACATCAGACCAAACTACCGCCACAAAGCCGCCTACAAAAATATAAGCCACCACAATTAAAAAGCCCGCTATAGCGCCCATGTAGTAATTAACTCCTAAAAAGGTTTCAAAGGCTTTCCCGGTAATATCTATTTGCGCACTTACGTAGATGATTACAAAGATGGACAAGCATAAAGCGGCCACCACGCGTAGTAAGTGACCATTGGTTTTAAAGTGACTTTCTAGAAAGTCGGGAATGGTAATCGAATCGTATTTATCGGTTAGGGTTTTAAATTTCTTGGCCATAAAAAACCACGAAACGGCCACCCCAATAACTTCTCCCACAACTACCCAGTAAGCGGAAAAGCCCGCTAGTGCACCCATGGCGGTAAGGCCAATTAATAACCAACCCGACTCGCCCGTAGCGCGTGCAGAAAAAGCCACTAGCCAGTAGCCTAGTTTCTTGCCCCCCACATAATAGTCGTCCATGTTCTTTACTCTTTTGGAGGCGACTATACCGATGCCAAAAAGGATTGCAAAATAAAAACCGAGGACTATTAAGTTAATGAGCATCTATACTATGAGTTTACCAAATTAGCTTCTGCGAATTGTTCGAGTTCTTTAAAGAAAACATCTATATCTGCCTTATTATTTCCAGCATTAACGGTTACTAAGCGTACAAACTCATCGCCGTCAAACTGACCGTAGCCAATCATCAATTCACCACTTTCATAAAGTTGGTTGCAAAGAGTATTGGCGGGTATATCTTTATAGTTAAAGCAAACGCCAATTGAGTTGGGGTAACTATAAACCGTGTAGTCAGGGTTATCACTTACGTATTCTAAGGCATAGTTTGCTAAATCAAACTGCCAATCTACAATCTCGCCTAAACCTTTGGTACCAACTGATTTCCAAAGCGTCCAAAACTTGAGCGCATCATTACGGCGACCACATTGTAAAGATGTTTTCCCCAAATTGTAATCATCGCCGTCGGTTTGATACAGGTAATCGGCATCATTGGCGAAGCTATCGTAGAGATAGCGTTTATCTTTTACCAATATAAGCGAACAGGATAAGGGTGTCCCTAACATTTTATGAGCATTATAACTAAAGCTATCTGCTTGACTAGCTCCTTTTAAGAGAACACTAAAGCGATCGCTAAACATAGCACTGCCGCAATAAGCCCCATCAATATGAAACCACATATCGTATTCTTGCGCGAGCTTCGCTAAATCTTCAAAAGGGTCAAAGGCTCCCATTACGGTTGTGCCTGCGGTACCAATAATTAAGAATGGCTGCTTGCCATCTTTAAGATCTTGTTCTATTTGTGCTTTTAGATCAGCAGGATTCATGCGACCTTCTGCGTCTGCTTTTACATAGCGAATTTGCTTGCGACCCACGCCGATAAAAGCAGCGTTTTTGGGAATAGAATAATGCGACTCCGCGGAAGTGTACAAACACAATTTTCCACTCATCCCTTCGGTGCGTGCTGACTCTTGCGCTTTATCACGCGCCATTAACATCGCCATTAAGTTTGTCATGGAACCACCCGGCGCTAAAGTCCCGTCAGCCTCTGGCGGATAACCCAAAAGTTCATTAGAACGATGTATTAGCTCCTTTTCTACGCCAATCATTGGTCCACCCACCTTGTACGTGTACATGCTATTATTAAGCAAAACTGCTAGCAATTCACCTAAAGTAGATTTACTATTGCGTCCCCCAAAAAGTTGATTAAAAAACTTGCGGCTGGCAGTACGCGGCGTGCTTAAAACTAAGTCACGCAAAACCTTGGCAAAGGTTTCCTCGTCAACGCCATCCTGATTTAAACTGATATCTAAATTTGAAAATAAGACCGTAGGTTCCATCGGCTTGAGCACCGGTTCTACCTTTTCTGCCTTAAATAAGTCCTCCGCTATCGACCGAAAAAGATCGAGATCATTATCCATAATTTTGGGTGTTTTTCTGCAAGAGGAGCAAAGATAGCTTTTTAAAATTAGCCAAAAACCAAGGGTTTTTATTCAAAATGCCTTAATTTTGAGGCTATTTCAACAGTTTCATATTAATTTTCATCCTTTTTAATTAAAATTGAGGCAATTCACTTTTAGACATGCAAGGAGACATCGATAGCGTCAGTCAACTCATACAAGTATTAGAAAACTCACAGCCCAGCGATTTCGTAGAGCTTAGTAAGCGGCTTAAAATCAAAGCTTCGGACTTTAAAGATCACGCTTCTTGGAGTGAGGACGGCTATACTCGCAATTGCATCAGTCGCAACGAAAATTATGAATTACTCCTTCTTTGTTGGGATGCCCAGCAAGACACTCCCGTTCACTGCCACAACGGCGAAGAGTGCTGGGTTTACAATTTACAAGGCAATTTCGAAGAAATCCGTTTCGATCTAAAAGATAACTCAGAAGACGAGCTGGTTGAAACCAGTCGCGAGACCATGAAGCCGCACGAAATTTCCTATATGCACGATAATATGGGCTTTCACAGTTTACACAACCGCAGCAATCAACGCGGAATGACACTACACCTTTATATGAATCCGATAGACAGTTGTCGTGTTTTTGACGAAGAAGAAGGGGCCTTTATACGCAAAGAAATGAGCTACGATACCGTGGCCGAAACAGTTGAGTCTGATTAATCTAAAATAACCTTCCTCCTCACACCATTCTTCACATCTACCAGCGAGTATAAACCTTTCGGTAGATGCGATATTACTCAGCATTCCTTCTTATATCAAGAATATAAAGCGGCTAACTTTCATTCTAAACCAAGGTTATGGCCCAAACCCAGATTATCAAAACCTGGCCGAGTGAAGTCTAAGGCATAAGGAAACTCGTGTTTCAACTGGTCTTTAAAATTTTGAGATAACTGCCAAAAGCGCATCAATTTCGTATCCTTTTCACCAAAATAATGTAATAGCTTTTCGATGGCCTTACAAATATCTTCTAGCACTAAAAGCGAAACTTTGGCGCTGCCATTCCAATCCGATTGCAATAGCTCTAGGCCTTCCACATAATCATGTTTTCCACCCAAAGCGCGGCTAAGTTTCGGGCCTAAAAAATTTTGGTAATATTCTAAAACGCTAAAAGCATTATCAATTTCTTGCTCTTTCGGCTTTCGCAAGATGGCCTTAGCTAAATACTCTTGCAGTAAGTCCTTTGCTAGGTAAACCACTAAGCTGTGGTAAAACTCTTCCCAATGCTTAAGGCTTTGCATTAAGGGATGATTGTGCAAACTTAGTGGGGATTTATCCTCTTGCCTTTTGATTACTTTCTCTAAGGCCGCGCTATCATTTAAGTTTAGTTCCTCAAAAGGGTTTTTCTCAGCTTTCTCCGCTGGCTCTATGCCTTCTGTTAAAACAGAAATATCTGTGCCCGCCGAGTTAACCTGATATACACCACAACGGTGCGCTAGTGGACAGCGTTCGCACCAACGATTGCAATAGTTTTGTATTTCGGGTATTCGGCGCAAGTAATATTTTCCTCTAAGGTAAAGTAATTGCTCTCCTGCCGATAAAGAATTACCGCTTTTAAATTTACGGGCTATTTTATTGAGTCGCGATTTTCAAGCTTCTTTTCTAAGATTTCATTAGTATCCTCAATCGCCTTCCGTAGCTTATAATCACTCCAAGTATTTTTATAAAACTTATTGAAGTATTCATCCAACTTGCGAATAACAAATACATTATAAGCGCCATTTATTTTACCTAAGCGGGTAGGATTTAGGGTACGTAAACTCAAAGAAAAGCTACCGCCTATATATTCAATATAATGCCATATTCCGGCGGGCATAAAAAGAGTTTCGCCCGGCTCCAATTCGGTTTGCCAACCCTCGGCTAGTTTTAGAGCAGGGTATTTTTCGTAATCGGCCGCACGCACATCGGCCGCACTGTGGGTAGTAAAGGGTAATTTATAGAGATACTTAGTTTGGCTCTGATCAAAAAGAGTGATTCTCTTCTTACCGCCAAATTGGGTGATAAAAACATTAGACAAATCAATATCGTAGTGCAACCTTACATCACTACCCGCCGCACCAAAAAACAAATAGGGGTAATCTTCTAAATAACCATCCATCAGCTCAGGGAAGTCAAAGTCCTTGAGCAAAGATGGTTCTAGTTTAAAAAGGTTGAATAAGAAAATACGCAGATCCGATTCTACGTCATTTTCCAGCATATCTAAATACTCAGCAAAAGGGACTTCCTTTTCTGGTGGCATTTCAATTTTGGTGGGCTCATTGTCTTGCCAAGCACCATGCAGTTTCACTTGGTGATGACCTGCTTTCTCTTTTAAATAAGAGTAGGTCCATTTTTTTAAAGCGGGCCAGTCTTTAGCGTAATTTTTTAGCTTAACCGGTGTGAGCGTTTTCACATACCGTTGATAAAAATCCTCGGGATCAATATTATCAACTACCTCAACTGGTCTTAATTGCATTTGTGCTTTTATTTGTGGCAAAGATAAAAAATACCAGAACTTGTAAGTCGTATTGGCAGAGGCTTAACCAACTTAGGGGCCCAAAACGGTTTATTATGTGATGTTTCTGTTTATCCCTTCCGGGTTTATTAAAATAATAATTAGCTCTCGAGCCTAAACTTGAAGTGCAAATTAAAAATTCACACACACATTCTTCGCTTCGGTAAAAAACTTAAGCGCTTCAAAACCACCTTCGCGGCCCACGCCACTATTTTTCATTCCGCCGAAAGGAGTACGTAAATCGCGAACTAACCAATCGTTAATCCATACAATGCCGCTGTGTACTTCTTTGGCTACCCGATGCGCCTTATTGAGGTTTTCGGTAAAAATGGTACAAGCCAAGCCATATTCGGTGCTGTTGGCCATCATCAACACCTCTTCCTCACTATCGAAGGGAGTAAGGGTAACTACGGGGCCAAAAATTTCTTCCTGATTGGTGCGACAGTCAAAGGCTAGGCCTTCTATTACCGTGGGCTCTAAATAATAACCCTGATCATAAGGCGCGGGCAAGTTTACTTTATTGCCACCTGCTAAAATTTTACCGCCTTCTTCTTGCGCTAACTGGATATAAGAGTAGACTTTCTCAAGATGATCTTTAGAAACCAAAGCGCCCATGCGCGAGTCGGCCTCTTGAGGTGGTCCCACTTTTAATCCTGCTACGCGTTGTAAAAAGCCCTTTTTAAAGTCTTCATAAATAGAACGCTCAATAAAAATACGACTCCCACATAAGCAAATTTGCCCCTGATTGGCAAAAGCGGCACGAGCACTGATATTAATGGCTCTTTCTAAATCGCAGTCGGCGAAAATGATATTCGGGTTTTTTCCGCCTAATTCTAAAGACAGTTTCTTGAACTTTGGCGCGGCAATGCTAGCAATGCGTGCACCCGTAGCGGTTCCACCGGTAAAAGAAATTGCTTTTACTTGTGGGTGCTCTACCATGGCTTGTCCGGTTTCGGCGCCTAAGCCATGCACGATATTTAATACGCCAGCGGGTAAACCCACTTCTATGCAAATCTGCGCAAGCAAAAAGGCCGTAAAAGGAGTTACCTCGGAAGGTTTGGCCACCACACAATTGCCAGAAGCAAGGGCGGGCGCTATTTTCCAGGTGAATAAATATAGGGGTAAGTTCCAGGGGGAAATACAGGCTACCGTACCAATAGGCTGCCTTAAGGTATAATTAAAACCCTTTTCACCCATATTATGAAACTCATCTTCTTGATGCAAAATAGCCGTGGCGAAGAAAGAAAAGTTGTCGCGAGCACGAGGTATATCTACCGCCGTGGCTAATTTTATGGGCTTGCCATTATCGCGACTTTCTGCTTCCGCAAGATGGCCTAATTTGGCATCTATCGCCTCCGAAATCTTGCGTAAATAAGCAGAACGCTCTTGAATACTGAGGGCCGACCAAGCCGGAAAAGCGGCATCAGCAGCGGAAACTGCCGCTTCTACGTCATCTGCCTGCGAGCGAGGAATTTTGCCATACACTTGACCCGTAGCTGGCTCGTAATTATCGAGGTAATCTCCCTTTAAGGGTGCTTGCAGTTTACCATTAATATAGTTCTGAATGATTTCCATAGCTAGAGATTTGGTGTCCTTCCCCCATCTACCGGCAGGTTGATACCACTAATGTAGGCCGCCGCGGGTGAAGCCAAAAAGGCAATGGCATTAGCTACTTCATCTGGCGCTGCAAAACGTCCCAAGGGAATTTCGGCGGTCATAGCCTGGGCCACTTCCACTTCTTTTGCGCCTGTTTTATTCGCCTTATTAGAGATGATGCCCGTTAAGCGACCAGTCTCGGTAGCACCAGGTAATACATTATTTACGGTAATGCCGTCGGGACCCAATTCACGCGAAAGCGTTTTAGACCAATTAGCCACCGCACCACGAATGGTATTACTTACACCAAGATTGGGTAAGGGTGCCTTAACCGAGGTAGAGATTACATTAATAATACGTCCGTATTTACCCGCGCGCATTTTCGGCAAAAGCAATTTAACGAGTAATTGGTTAGCTAATAAGTGCTGACGGAATGCGGTAATATACTCTTCAACATCAGCAGTATGTGCTGGGCCAGCGGGAGGTCCACCGGTATTATTTACCAAAATATGAAAACCCTCTTCCTTTTCTAAGCGAGAAGAAACTACCGCCTCAAGGGAGATGGGATCATTAAAATCAGCGGCTAAAAAACTATGTTTTTGCCCACTGGGAGAGCTAAGCTCTTTTAGTACTTTTTCTAATTTCTCTGCATTACGGGCCAAAAGAGTTACCGTGGCACCCATGCGTGCTAATTCTAGTGCTGTTGCCTTACCAATGCCATCGCTGCCACCGCAAACCAAAGCGTTTTTACCGTTGAGGTTTAAATCCATATTTTAATTTAATTCGTCTGATTCAATTATTCCATCGCGCAAGCGAATAATACGTTTGGCGTGTTGTGCAATTTCTTCTTCGTGCGTTACCAAAATAACCGTGTTGCCTAAAGCGTGAATGTCTTTAAAGAGATTCATGATTTCCACCGAGGTTTTCGAGTCGAGGTTCCCGGTAGGCTCATCGGCCAAAATAATAGAAGGTTTATTAACCATTGCTCGCGCTATGGCTACCCTCTGACGTTGTCCGCCCGAAAGTTGATTGGGACGGTGATCCATGCGATCGGCTAATCCTACTTCTTCCAACACTTGCGTAGCACGGGCCGTTCTTTCGCTACTCGCTTTACCGGCGTAAACCATGGGGAGACTAACGTTTTCTAGCGCAGTGCTGCGTGGCAAGAGGTTAAAGGTTTGAAAGACAAAGCCTATTTCGGTATTTCGCACCTCGGCTAAATCGTTATCACTCATTTTACTTACATCTTTGCCATTAAGCCAATACTCACCCGCAGTAGGGGTGTCGAGGCAGCCTAAGAGGTTCATCAAAGTAGATTTTCCACTACCGGAAGGACCCATTAAAGCAACGTATTCGTTTTTATTAATGTCTAAGTCTATTCCTTTTAGCACCTTAACCGTTTGACTACCAAGCAGGAAGTCGCGGGTAATTTTTCTCAACTTAATCAGTGTTTCCATAGGTAAAATAAGGGCCCTAAGATACCAATTTTGAAGGGAAGGAGGTAAGCTTAGACTGTTAAAGAAAGGGAGTGGTTGGCGCAGGATTTTTCTGTGTAACTGACCTTACCCTCGGTTGAGTAACTAAAGAGCATAAATCTCGTGGGAAAACCATCGGCTTTAGAACAATATCAGCCCCGCTAAACGCAGCATCTACGCTTATAAAAAGCAAGCCTAATTTAGCTTTAAGATGAATTGTTAAATAAGTGCCTTGAGCCTAATCTTTTAGTAACTTTGCCAGCAAATTTCTTAGAAAATTATTATGACTTTATTATCAGTCTTACTAGGATTCGTAGGCCCTTGGCAAATCATACTTATTGTAGCTCTAGTTCTCTTATTATTCGGTGGACGTAAAATTCCTGAGCTTATGCGTGGCCTAGGTGGCGGTATCAAAGAATTTAAAGATGCCGTTAAGGAAGAAGACGAAGACCCTAAAAGCGACAAAGAAACCGAAAAAGGCAAAAAAGCCTAAATTCAAACTCTATATTAAAATATCTTGAAGGACTATTCTAACCTACAGACTTTACAAAGCGACTTAAACAATGGCAAAACGAGCTGTACCCATCTGGTAGAGCACTATTTGCAAAAGATTGAGGATCATCAAGACCTTAATGCTTTCGTAGAGGTTTATTCCCACGATGCTCGTAGCAGGGCGACCGTAATTGATGCCAAAATTGAGCACGGCACCGCGGGAAAACTGGCAGGAATGGTTATTGGCATTAAAGACAATATCGCCTATCAAGATCACGGTCTTAGCGCCGCCAGTAAAATATTAGAAGGATTTACTTCCCTTTATTCTGCCACTTGCGTAGAAAGACTTTTAGAGGAAGATGCCATTATAATTGGTCGTTTAAATTGCGATGAATTTGCGATGGGTTCTTCCAATCGTTTCAGTCATTATGGCCCTGTTAAAAATCCACTCGATAAAAAGCTAGTCCCCGGTGGTTCATCGGGCGGAAGTGCTGCGGCGGTTGCAGCAGGACTTTGCATGGCTAGCTTAGGAAGCGACACTGGTGGCTCTATTCGTCAGCCTGCCAGCTTCACTGGCATTTATGGTTTTAAACCCAGCTATGGTCGCATTTCTCGCCACGGCTTAATTGCCTTTGCTTCTAGTTTCGATCAAATTGGGCCTTTTGCCAACTCCATTGAAGACACTGCTCTTCTCTACGAAATAATGGCTGGTCCCGACCAATATGACAACACTTGCAGTCAGCGTGAGGTTAGCCCGGTTTCCCTAAATGGGGAAAAGAAAGCGCGCAAAATCGCTTTTTTTAAAGATGCGCTGGAAAACGAAAACCTCGACCCAGAAGTTCGCCAAAAAGCGGAAGAATTTATTGAAAAGCTGCGCGCTGCTGGTCATACGGTAGAAGGAATTGATTTTCCACTGCTTGACTTTTTAGTGCCTACCTATTATATTCTTAGCACTGCTGAAGCAAGCAGTAATTTAGCGCGTTACGACGGTATTCACTTTGGCTACCGCAGCCCCAATGCCCACGATTTAGAAAGTACCTATAAACTTTCACGTACCGAAGGCTTTGGACCAGAGGTAAAGCGCCGAATTTTATTAGGAACCTTTGTTTTAAGCAGCGGTTACTACGAAGCTTATTACGGTAAAGCACAAAAAACCCGTAGATTAGTAAGTGATAAGACGGATGAAATATTCCAAGATTATGATTTCATTTTTTCACCTACCACACCGCACACTGCCTTCCCTATTGATCAGGTAGAAACCGATCCTACTCAAATGTATTTGGAAGATATCTTTACGGTGCACGCCAATATTACTGGCTGCCCCTCTATTTCTCTTCCTTTAGCGAAGCATAAAAACGGCTTGCCCTTAGGGATGCAATTTACCTCCGCTAAGTACGAAGAAGCTGATTTACTGCAGTTTGCGCAAACAATAGTTAACAATTAAAGGTTAATCTTTACGTTGAAGCTTTGAGAAAAGCTTTATATTATTCTGTAAATTACCCTTCTTAGCCTTATTCTCATGAAGAACAAAATAATTTTACTCACCACTAAGGTCTTATTCCTCCCCGCTATCCTTTTGGGAGGAAACCTCAAAAAGGGGGAAACCGACACTATAATTAAGCCTAAGTTGGTAGCATTAGATGCGATTCAACTGGAGGACGATCCTTTCGCAGCGCGTTTGGACAGCCTGATGAGCCTGAGCTTTTTTGAAGACTTAAACAACACTCGCCTTAACGATTCGGATAGCGTAATGCTGTGGAACACCACCAATGCTGAAGCACCGCGCTTTAGTGACAGCATTTATACCGCTCGCCTAAATGCACTGAACGAGTTGAGCCCCATGGCGCTTGTCTATAACTCTACCGTAAAATCCTATATCGAACTTTACTCTCTACGTCGGCGCGAACAAGTGAGTAAAATGCTAGGACTGGCCCAGTATTACTTTCCCATGTTTGAGGCCGCACTGGATAAATACGATATGCCCCTCGAGCTGAAATACCTCGCAGTGGTAGAGTCTGCTCTTAACCCCATGGCCCGCTCCCGGGTAGGCGCCACTGGCCTTTGGCAGTTTATGTATGCCACAGGAAAAATAAATGGCCTAAACGTTAACAGTTATATTGATGAACGAAACGATCCGATAAAATCGACCGAAGCGGCTTGTCAATACCTCACACAACTTTACCGCATTTTTGACGACTGGAATTTAGCCCTTGCCGCCTATAATTCTGGGCCGGGCAACGTAAACAAGGCTATCCGCCGTAGTGGTGGACAAAAAGACTACTGGGCTATTCGCCCTTTCTTACCGCGGGAAACTGCTGGCTATGTTCCCGCTTTCATTGCCGTAAATTACATCATGACTTATCATGAAGAACACCTTATTTACCCTACTCAATTAAAGCCATCTTTCTTTAGCACAGACACTATCAACGTAAAGGAACGTCTCAGCTTTGAGCAGATTACCAATCTTATAGATATTAGTGAAGAAGAACTGGAGTTTTTAAATCCCGCCTACCGTCACAAGCTAATCCCCAAGAAAACGAATGGTAGCTACGCGCTCATTCTACCACAAGATAAAATCGGCCTATTTGTAAGCAATGAAGACTCGATTTACAAGATTGCGGCCCAACATTTTGAAGAAACTAAAGCAGAAGCCCCAACGGTTGAGACCACTAATGACCGCATTCGTCACAAGGTGCGACGCGGTGAGGTTTTAGGAACTATTGGCGAAAAATACGGTGTTAGTGCTCGCAGCATTCGCAACTGGAACGGCTTACGTGGCAACACAATTAGAGTAGGACAAAGGCTAACCATTTATCCGCGCAGAATGCCATCAGAAAAGGTGGCATCTAGCACGACTAAAAAAGAAAGCAATCCTCAAAGCACGCCTAGTAAAACGGGCAGGTATGATAATTACCGAGTGCAAAATGGAGAGACTTTTTACTCCATTGCTAAAAAATACCCTGGCATTAGTGCACAAAATATTATGTCGTGGAACGATATTGATAATGCCCGTCGACTTAAACCAGGTATGACCTTAAAAATCTACCGCGAAAGCTAAGACTATGAAAGCCCTAAAATACTCCTTCCTCTGCTTATTAAGTCTTGGCCTTTTTGGGGCCTGCACTAATTCTGGAGAGGGTTCGGATGGGACTAATTTTTTCGGAAACGAAAAGGTTCTTCCCCCCAGCAACGGTGGTATTTTAGATCTTTTAGTAATTGCTAAGGATAAGGTTTGGGATGGCCCTGCTGGAGATGCCTTTCAAAAGCATTTTACGGCCATGACTTACGGTCTTCCCCAGCCGGAAGCATTATATACGGTTCGCCAAGTAGGCACCCGTGATTTTGGCAGTCTCCTAAAACGCTCGCGCTATTTAGTTTTAATGAGCATTGGTGACAGCACCCTCTTCACTACCGAAAACGATAAATGGGCACGCGATCAGATTGTGTTTTACCTACAAGCGCCTTCCGAAACCCTTCTGCGTAAGATTATTTTACAGGAAAACAAAACCATAGAAGCCATTATAGAGGCGCGTGAAATGAGCCGCATGAATTCTCGCATTGCTGCCCTCACGCATAAAACTTATCCCGATTTTCTAGCCAAGAATCATATTAAAATAGCCATCCCCAAAGATTTTGAAATTAGCGTAGAAAAGGAAAACCTCGTAGTCTATTGGCGTCGCACCAAAATCAATGATATGGGCATTATCATTTACCGCGGACCGCTTCCGCAAGAAGGCGCCATTATTGGCGAACACATTGTTCCTCTGCGCGATAGCCTTACCGAGCTTTACGTGCCCGGTGCGCGCGACAATAGTTATATGATAACGGAAGATATTATTAAGCCGAAAACCGTACCCACCGAAATTGACGATAATTTTGCCTTGAAAACACGCGGCTTATGGCGCACCGAAGGCGATATTATGGGTGGGCCTTTTGTGAGCTATAGTATTTACGATGAGAAGAACGAGCAGCTCATTTACATAGATGCGTTTTTACTGCAGCCCGATAAAAAGAAACGCAAAACGCTCTTCGAGTTAGAAAGCATTTTAAACACGGTAGAACTTACTCCTTAGTGCAGTAAATCGTACAAAACAGGCAAAGACTTCAGCTTGCCAAAGTCGTTGAAATGCAAGCGATAATAAGTCAGCATGTTTTCCAAAACTTGCCGTCTCTGACCAGAGTTAGTTAAGGCTACCTGAGCTGATTTTTTATAGCCTTCTGCCTGCAGAGCGGCCCAAACCTTTGCTTCATTGCCATAGATATAATAAGAGTGTAGAGGCTCTTTAAATATTTCTTCCGTGTCCAATAAATCAAAATAGGGCGCTTGGCTGTTTTCTTTAAAATGTGGCTCAAAGCCTAAATAAGCACTAAAATCCATGAGAAAGGCGGGTAGAAAATTGGCCAATGAAGCCTGTTCCTCATCTAAGTAAATAAAGGCTTCTTTTAAAAACTGATAAAGCCGCGGCGCGGTTGCTTCCTCCTTTAAGGATTTACTGAGCAGTTCCGCCAAAAAAAGAGCCAAGCAGGATTTAACTGGATTAAAGGGAATTTCCTGATAAGGGTGCAACATGCGTAATTCTTGCAGACGCTTTAGCTCCCCTTTGGATTTGTCGCTGTAGATTATTTCCACCAAGCTTAAAACCTGCATCAAGGGTTTGCGCAAACCTTTTTTACTATTCCTAGAGACAGTACTAATTAAAGATAGCAGTCCGCATTCGGGACCAAAAACGGTGAGCACCATACTGGCATCGCCGTACTTTACCGTCCGCAAAATTATCGCTTCGCTGCGAATTTGCATTAATTAATAATCATGATTTTCGCCACTTCCGTATTCGCCCCCAAGTCATCGCTAATAAAAGCCAAATACACCCCCGAGGCCACTCTCTCACCGTTAAAGCGATTGCCGTTCCAAATTGCTTGACCCCCTTCGGCTACTGTTTCGAAAACAATATTCCCGTCAATGTCTGCTATCTTAACTTGTGCATTGGTCACCAAGCCCCTAATCAAAATAGGACCGGTATAACCTGGCTCCACCGGATTAGGATAAGCAAAAACATCGGTCATACGTTCTTCCCCTTCGGTCGCTTGACCTTGGTAGGAAACAATTCCTTGATCGGAACCAAAGTAAACCATGCCCGTTTCATCATCGATTTCAATATCTAAAATGGTATTACTAGCCAAGGGACTGTTTTCCTTAGAGAAACGCAAAAGCTGCACCCGTCCGTTTTCATTGGTGTAAAACACGCCACTATTGACCGTGCCAAACCACTTTTTATTAGAACCGTCGATTTCAATATCATTAATAGATTCCGTTCCTAGCACCCTTTCGCCGTTACCGTCCCCATCTTCATCAATTACTATTATTGACGCATCGTAGCTACGGTTGGCCTCGAAAATATTTTCTGGGCTAAATAGCACAGCCAAACCTTCATTGGTACCAATCCAAATCTCACCATCCAAATCTTCTGCAAAGGAAAGAACCGTTTCCGAAGGCAAGTTACCCGAGCCTTCCGAAGAACCGAGACTACGATTTTCTACCGGAATACCATTTTCTAAGCGAACCACAATTAGACCACCATTACGCACTTGCAACCAAACTTGATTAGCTCTTGTGGCCATCACTTTTAAAATATTTGCCCCTGTTCCTGCCGACCCTAAGCTAAAACTTTCAACCTCTCCATCTGGCCTAATAACGCCTAAAGGTCGGTCCGTTAAAGCATTCCCAAACCAAATATTTCCTTCAGGATCCATCGACATATCCGCGGCGCGATGATTATTTGCCCCTTGAATAGAGGGTAAAACACCCTTAGTGCTTTCCTCGTTAATAATGCGAATTAATTCTGGTTCTTCACCGGCAATCCTCAGCTCCAGTATTCCACTACCATAGCTGGAGGCATAAAAGATTTCTCGGTCAGTGGGGTGAGGCATTACCTTCACGATATCCTTATATCCGCCAAAAGCGTTGTTGGGATAATTGGTCCAATCTAATTCTTCCAGCCTAAAAAATCCCTCTGAATTAAACTGTGGCGTCCCAACTGCATCAATGCCTCCTGGGCTAACTATTAGCCCAATTTCACTCTGCTGCATGCTTAACACATTTTTAGTGCGTGGGCTATTGGGGACTAAGGGTAGAGGGAAAATTTGATAAACCTGATAAACTCCTGAGGCGGCATCGGCAATCCAAAAATTTTCTGGATTAGTCCCCATCGCTGCTGCTACTGGGTTAAATGCAGTATCGCCTACCGTGGTGGAGTTCCAGTTTTTTACAAATTGAAAACTCTCATCGTAAGCACGTGCGCTAAAATTATTAACGACTACTAAAGTCCCTTTAGATTCGCTCAAGTCACGATTATCGGCAATTTCGTTTTCGTTAAAGTGCAACCATTGACCATTTTCTCGGTAAAAAATAGAATCCTGATTAGGTTCAATATTGCGGTTGACAAAAAGACGATTGTCAAAATAACAGAGTAAGTTAATAGAGCGGCTAATTCTCTGGTCTTGTTTCCAGTTCGCGAAGAAAAACTTCGCTGAATTTAAGGGTGCTTTGTACAACCCTTGCGGTGTGGCGGCATACAGCGTATCTCCGTCATCGGTAACTTCATTTACCGCTAAGTTTACTCCATCTGGGCCAATAATATAGGTTTCGCGCACCAAGCCAGTTGGTATTTCGTAAGCGAGAATACCAAAGTCGGTAGCGATAAAAGCTACACTATCTAAAATGTGAATATGATTGATCCGTTTTAAGCCGCTATAATTACTACTTAAGCGTAAATCTGGAAAAGTACTTACCTCTCCATCACGGAATATATCTAGATTACCATTTTCATAACCAATTAAAAGTTCGTCGTATCTTTCGCTGTAAGCTATGCAAGTTAAACCCACATCACTTAGTCCATTTACCTTAGAAACACGATTAATTACCCTATCACGTAGATTATAGGTGTACAAACCTTGCTCAGTTGCAACGTATGTAATATCATTATTCTCTAAAATATCTACCGACCGCGTGTAGGGAAAATGGTCTACCCACACTCCTAAGTTGTTGGATACCTGTGATATAGAAATCAAAGGGAGAAAATTAAAAATTAGCCAATAGCATTTATTCATTGTATCTGAGCTTCTTGCATATATGAACGCTAAAATTAGCCAAAAATGATAGGCGGGAATAGATTTTACCATAGTTACGAAATCCTATCTTTGCGAGATAGGGCAAATTTTATTTTAATGCACACAAAATATAGATTGAATGGGTTGTGGAAGTTGTAGTACAAGTGGCATTCCAAAAGGTTGTAAAAGTAATGGCTCTTGCGGCGTAGATGGTTGCGAGAAACTTACTGTTTTTGACTGGCTAAGTGATATGGAATTACCAAGTTCGGTAAATCCTTTTGATTGCATAGAAGTTCGTTTCAAGAACGGACGTAAAGAATATTTTAAAAACGTAAATAACCTCAAGGTTTACATGGGTGATGTGGTGGCCGTAGAAGGTTCTCCTGGTCATGATATTGGTGCCGTTTCCCTTACGGGAGAATTGGTACGCCTACAGATGAAGAAGAAGCGTCTCAACGTTGAGTCACCCGAGGTTAAAAAGCTTTATCGTAAATCTAATCAACGCGACATTGACCTTTGGCGAATGGCGCAAGAACGCGAGCATGCCACTATGGTACGCAGCCGTGAATTAGTGAAAGAGTTGAATATCAATATGAAACTTAGCGATGTAGAGTACCAAGGCGATAATGCCAAAGCTACTTTTTACTATATCGCAGAAGAAAGGGTTGATTTCCGAGAGCTGATTAAACGTTTTGCCTCCGAATTTAAAGTTCGCGTAGAAATGCGCCAAATTGGTTCACGTCAAGAGGCCGGTAAAATTGGCGGTATTGGCTCTTGCGGACGCGAATTATGCTGCAGCACTTGGCTTACTGATTTCCGCTCGGTAAATACCGCTGCTGCTCGTTACCAGCAATTATCCCTTAATCCTACCAAGCTTGCGGGACAATGCGGTAAATTAAAATGCTGCCTCAATTACGAGTTAGACACTTATTTAGACGCCCTCAAAAAGTTTCCTGATACAAGCAAAAACCTGCAGACGAATGTAGGTGAAGCCTACTTCATGAAAATGGACATCTTTAAAGAAGTACTTTGGTATGTAAATCCCCAGAAGGGCAATAACGAGTGGCTCGCCATTAAGTTAGATGATGTGATTAATATAATGGCGATGAATGAAAAAGGCGAAAAGCCTGAAGGACTCGATAGCTATAATATTAATAATGTTCAAACCGAAGAAAAGACCTATGAAAATGTTGTTGGTCAGGATGACCTTACACGTTTTGATAATAAAGGTTCTGGCAGTCGCGGCAAGGGTCGTGGAAATAATAACCGCAAACGCGGCGGGGCTAATAACCCTTCTGCTAAGGGACCAAACAATAAAGCAGGCGGAGGAAGAAACTCGAAAAACACCCAAGCAAAGGGTGATTCTGACCAGACTCCTAATGGCAATTCTAATGAGCCCCAGTCAAAATCAGGTAATTCAGAAAATGGTGAGGCAAAAAAGCATCCTAACCGCAGAAGAAACAAACCTAAAAACAAAGGTGAACAAGGTGAGTAAAATGTTTAGGCATAAATCATTGGCAGCCCTACTGCTTATCAGCGCCGCTGCTTTTCTAAGCAGCTGCGACGAAAGCCCCTACTTTGAAGAATACCTGAGCGTAGACGAAAGTGGTTGGTTTGCAGATAGTAGTGCGAGCTTTCAGGTAGAAATTGAGGACACTAGCAGCGCTTATGCTTTGGTCTTTAACCTTCGCGCCAATGATAACTACCCTTACAGTAATCTTTATCTTTTCCGGAAAATCCGCTCGGAAGAGAGTACCGAATATGCCGATACCGCTCAAATTTTCCTTGCCGATGCCTACGGCCGTTGGTTGGGAGACGGAATTGGTGAACTTAAAACCTTTAAACGCCCTTACCGACGCGAGCCTTTAAGCTTTCGCAAGAAGGGTACATACACTTTCGAATTTAGTCAGGCAATGCGCGAAAAAGCCCTTACTGGCGTTGAAGAGGTGGGTTTAACAATTTATAAAATCGAAGATGGCCAAAACAAGCAATAGCCCCAAAAAAAATGACTATCGCCGCTATGTGAAGCTCTTTTGGTGGACCATTTTCCTCGGCATTTTTAGCGTGGTACTTCTCTTTACCATTACCGCTTTAGGTGGCTTTGGACCCTTACCTACTTTCGACGAAATTGAAAATCCCAAGAGTAATTTAGCCACCCAAATTATTAGCTCCGATGGAGAGGTTTTGGGTAAGTTTTACCACGATAACCGCACTCATGTCGATTACGAACAGCTTTCTCCTCATTTGGTAAATGCCTTAGTAGCTACCGAAGATGAGCGTTATTACGACCATTCAGGCATTGACTTCGAAGCTTTGGCTCGCGCAGTTATTAAGCTTGGATCACAAGGTGGCGGTAGTACTATTACTCAGCAACTGGCCAAACAGCTTTTTTCGGAGCAACCAAAAAATATCATCGACCGTATCCGCCAAAAATTAAAAGAATGGATTATCGCCGTTCAACTGGAAAGACAGTACACTAAGCAAGAAATTATTGCCATGTACTTCAACCAACTAGACTTTATTTATAATGCTATAGGGGTACATTCGGCGGCAGCAATTTATTTCAATAGCAGCACCGATAGCCTTGGTTTAGAGGAGTCAGCGGTAATTGTTGGTATGGCTAAAAACCCGGCCCTTTATAACCCTAAGCGGCAGCCCGAGCTAATGCAAAACCGCAGAAATGTGGTCTACCGCCAGATGCTCAGGAACAATATGCTTACTCAAGCTGCTTATGATACTTTAAAGGATCGTCCCATTGTTTTAGACTTCCGCAGACAGCGACATTTTGATGGCCAAGCGCCCTATTTCCGTGAATACCTGCGCCAGTATATGGCCGGGTGGATTAAAGACAATCCTAAGCCTGATGGAAGTTTTTATAACCTTTATACCGATGGCATAAAAATTTATACCACCATCGATTCTCGCATGCAAGCTTACGCAGAAGAAGCGGTTAATGAACATATGAGTAATCTGCAGAGAGTATTCTTTCTACGCGAAAAGAACCGTAGCACAGCACCTTTCCATCAGGTAACCCAAGAGCAAATTGACAATATCCTTACCCAAGCGAAACGTCGTACCCCGCGTTATCGCTGGCTAAAAAATAAAGGCATGTCAGCCGATAGCATAGATATTATTTTTAATACCCCACGGCAAATGAGTGTATTCGCCTACCAAGGCGACATTGATACCCTTATGAGTCCCCTAGACTCTATCCGCTATTACAAACACTTCTACCAAAGTGGACTCCTTTCGGTAGAACCACAAACTGGCTTTATTAAAGCATGGGTGGGCGGTATTGATTTTGGCCACTTTAAATACGACCACGTTATTCAAGGGAAAAGACAAGCGGGTTCACTTTTTAAACCCTTTGTTTACGCTACTGCCATCAAGCAAAAAGGCTACTCCCCTTGCTTTGAGGTCCCTAATGTGCGCACTTGTATTGAGAAGGGTAAATTTAATTTATTGAAAGACTGGTGTCCTGAAAACTCCGATAAAGAATATGGCGGCGTTTTCACCCTGCGCTATGCTCTGGCTAATAGCGTAAATACGGTTACCACCTATTTAATGAAGCAGATTGGACCCGAACCGGTTATTCGCCTTTTGCATGAAATGGGCGTTGAAGATAAAATCGACCCCCAGCCCTCTATTGCACTGGGTACAGTAGATTTATCCGTTTACGATATGGTAGGCGCCTACACCACTTTTGCGAATAAGGGCGTTTATACCGAACCTATTTTCGTTACTCGCATAGAAGACAAAAACGGCGTTATTCTCGAAGAAATTAGCCCCAAAACCAATGAGGTGATGAGTGCCCAAGATGCCTACGTGGTTACCGATCTTTTAAAGGGTGTTACTAATGGGGGTACTGGCACCCGTTTACGCTCTACTTGGGGTAGCTATACCAACGATGTAGTGACTGGCTTTCCTTATAAATTTACCAATCCCATTGCGGGGAAAACGGGTACCACGCAAAATAATGCCGACGGCTGGTTTATGGGCATGGTGCCGAACTTAATTACCGGTGTATGGGGCGGCTGTGAAGATCGTTCTGCCCACTTTGGCTATACTTATTACGGTCAAGGAGCTACGGTTTCCCTACCGGTATGGGCGCTCTTTATGCGTAAGTGCTACGAGAACCCAGACCTTGGAATTAGCAAAGGTGATTTTGAAAAACCGATAGAACCTCTTAGTATTGAGCTAAATTGTGATGTTTATAAAGCATCGCAAGGCCAAAGCCTAAGTAACGACAGCACTGGCAGCCGTAATAATGTTGATCCCCAATTTGATATCGATTAAAAATGATAAGAAAAGTTGTAAAAAATGCCGAGGAGGCAGCACAAGGATTAAAAGATAATATGACCCTAATGTTGGGTGGTTTTGGATTGTGTGGTATTCCCGAAAATTCCATAATAGCCATACGCAACAATGGCGCTACCAACTTAACTTGTATAAGTAATAATGCCGGAGTAGATGATTTTGGTTTAGGCTTGCTTTTACAGACGCGCCAAATCAAAAAAATGATAAGCTCTTACGTGGGTGAAAACGATCTCTTTGAAAAGCTAATGCTAAGCGGCGAACTAGAGGTAGACCTCATTCCGCAAGGAACTTTAGCCGAAAGATGTCGTGCCGCGGGTGCTGGTATTCCTGCTTTTTTCACCCCCGCTGGCTTCGGAACCGAAGTTGCAGAAGGCAAAGAAGTACGTGAATTTAAAGGCAAACCACATATTCTCGAACATGCTTTTGAAGCCGACTTTGCTTTTGTAAAAGCCTGGAAAGGCGATGAAGCAGGGAACTTAATTTTTAAGGGAACCGCCCGAAACTTCAACCCACTTATGGCTATGGCCGGTAAAATTACCGTGGCCGAAGTAGAAGAGCTAGTACCTGCAGGCGAATTGGATCCAAACTTCATTCATACGCCGGGTATTTTCGTACAGCGCATCTTTCAAGGTGTGAACTACGAAAAGCGTATTGAAAAACGCACCATTCGTCAGTCTTAAGTCCTTGCGCCAAGCTTCAATATATCGCACTAGCTTTATTGGACTAGGCATTATTACTTGGCTTTACCTTATTGCACGCGCTTACGCAAATCCCTTGGTTTTTGACGAAGCCACGTAAGCATCCGGTAAAACCCATCTTGTTCTAGATGTAAAGCAGAGCTATTTTCGCCCGATGCGAAGATCAGAAAAGCGTAAAGAAGAGATGTACCTTGCCGTAGAGTTGTGGCAGGAGAGTGGCC
>Ga0306912_1000046_pt1 | contig 73927 bp, 72 predicted proteins | sample AntRauFillE10628_FD_190443 | JGI IMG/M metagenome (GOLD analysis project Ga0306912, IMG submission 190443) | Saline lake microbial communities from Rauer Islands, Antarctica - Metagenome Filla E10 #628 (v2) (version 2) | ecosystem: Environmental > Aquatic > Non-marine Saline and Alkaline >...
CGATAATATCTTGAATGATCGATCAATAACAGTTTGGCGCGCACGGGCATTGCTTATATGATGAACGTGTTCGACGACATCACCAATGTCCGTTGTGGGAAAAAGCCTCAGCTTAAACGAATAACCCTCGCCATCAGCCGTCGCCAGTCGATGGGCAGGGCCTCCTCCAGGCTAATCAGGCGGGGGTCCTTGCTGGCGAGGAGTTCCAGCGGTTTCTTGCTGCCGTAAATCACGGTGTTGTTGGTTGTGCTCTTGAAGGCCAGCACCACCGCGAATTCCCCCTGTAGCTGTTTGAAGAAAGCGCCGTTTAGATCCGGGGTGCGATGATAGTTGAGCGCTATCCAGCCATTTTCAGACAGAACCCTGCTGCATTGTTTGATAAACTCCCTTTGAACCTGAACCGGGCTCATGCGCTCGGCGCTGTACATGTCTGCGAGGATAAAATCCGTGCCGCCATCGGGCAGCGCCTCAAGGGCATTGCGGGCGTCTTCGATGGTGACGCTGAGGCGAGGGGATTCTGACAGGTAAAAGTACTCACGGGCGACATCCACCACCGCCTGCCGAAGCTCGACCGCGTGTACCTGACATTCAGGCAGCAAGTGCAGCAGCGCGTTCGCCATAACGCCGCCGCCAAGGCCCAGAATCGTGACGTGGGCGGGTTGTCCGAAAGCAACCGGCAGCAGCATAGCGCGGCTGTATTCATGAACGGGCAGATGAGGGTGCCGACGGGCGATTTTGCTCTGCTCAAATACCGAATCGAAGGTCATCACTCGATGCTTGCGATAGTCGATTACCAGAATGCCGCCAAGATCATCCCGGGCAAAATGCACAATGTTGCCGTTCAAGCCAGTGTCCCCAATGGTGTGTCGGGGTTATTCTGGGCATTCTGCCGGGCCTTCTCAAGCACTATGGTCGCTGGGAATCAAATGCCATGAGCGTTGAACCGTTTTCAGAGCTTGCCTGCCCGATGGAAGGCGATCTGTTGTCGCCAGAGGGTCAAAGCTGGCGTTGCCCTGCCGGTCACAGCTTTGATGCCGCACGGCAGGGTTACGTGCACCTGCTGCCGGTTCAGAAAAAACGCTCACTGGAACCCGGCGACAGCAAAGCCATGGTGGCCGCGCGTCAGCGATTTTTGAATGCCGGTTATTATCAGCCCATTGCGAATGCCGTCAGCAAGGCAGTGCTGCAGAACTCGTTCCCTGAATCCCAGACGCTGTCATGCCTCGATGCTGGCTGCGGTGAAGGCTACTACCTGCGGGAGCTGGCTGCGGAAAGCGGTGATATCGGGCTCTCGCTGGCGGGGCTGGATATTTCCAAGTGGGCGACCCTGGCAGCGGCAAAGCAGGATAAGCGCCCGCGATGGATGGTCGGCAGTAACGCCAGCATCCCGGTATTGCCCGGCACCCTGGACTGCATGCTCTGCCTCTTTGGCTTTCCGGTGTACCCTGAATTCGCCCGTGTGCTTAAACCTAGCGGTGTGTTAATTCAGGCCGATGCCGGCCCCGATCATTTGCGGGAATTGCGGGAGGTCATTTATCCCTCGCTGAACCCTGACAAACCTTTAGTGAAAGACGTACCGGAGGGCTTTTCGATTCTGGCGACAGAAACGGTCGGCTTTACACTGAACCTGGACAGCAAAGACGCCATCGCCGACCTATTGGCGATGACGCCTCACCTTTACCGGGCACCTGCAGAAGGCAGAGAAAAAGCGGCGCGCCTTGAAACATTGACGGTCACCGTCGAGGTGAACCTGACGCAGTTCCAAAGGGTCACTCACTGCCCTGGGTAATCATTGATCCGCCCCTGCTTCCAGTAGATGTTCAGCCAAGTCCGCGTAGTCTGCGATGGTTGCCACCATCAGCGGCGTTTCGGATTGATGGTTGCATGCGTTGGGGTCCGCGCCCCGGTCGAGCAGCATCCGGGCCGTATCCGTATGGCCGTTGCGACAGGCCAATATCAGCAGGCTGTCGCCAGCACTGGTGCGGATATCCACCGGCACGCCCGCGTCCAGCATCACGTTCAGTGGGCCGGTGCCGCCGTTTCTGGCCAGCTCGAAGAGCCCCTGCAGAAACGCGATGGCGTCTTCATCTTTCTTATTCCCCGGGTTCCCCGGTGTGTCTTTATGGTCGTCGCTCATACGGATTCCTGGCGGCCTCGTAATGTCTGGTTTGCGGCGATTCTGGACAGACCCATGACGCCGCTGTTAAAACCATGGTATCAGTCACGTAAAAACCAATCAGGTTTCAGGAGACAGACAAGGTGAAAATCAAGGTTCAAGGCATTGAAGAGGGCAAGCCAGTACCCGAAAACTTCGCGTTCGGTGTATTCAGTGAACAGGATCATATGAGCTTCGGACAGAACCGCAACCCGGAAGTCACCTGGGAAGGCGCCCCAGAAGGCACCAAAAGCTTTGTGGTGATGATGTTTGACCCGGATGTACCCAGCATTGCAGACGACGCCAATCAGGAAGGCAAAGTCGTATCGAAAGACATTCCCCGGGTGGATTTCTTTCATTGGTTGTTGGTGGATGTTCCGGCCAGCACATCCCGTATTCCTGAAGGTGAAGACAGTGACGGCGTGATTCCCAAAGGCAAGGAGCCCGGCCCGGCATCTTTCGGCATTCGTGGCGTCAACAATTTCACTCAGTTTCTGGCCGGCAATCCGGATATGGCGGGCACCTATGGCGGCTATGACGGCCCCTGCCCGCCCTGGAACGACGAGATTCTCCATCATTACCACTACGAAGTGCATGCGCTGGATGTGGAAAGCCTGGGTCTGACCGGCGAGTTCGATGGCGCTGCGGTGCGGGAAGCGATGGCTGGCCATGTTTTGGCGAGCGCGCGGGTGACCGGTACTTACTCGCTGAACCCGGATCTGCGCTAGGCGTACCGGTATGGCGAGGTAACTCCTGTTGACGGGTTGCCTGTGGTGTAACAAATCAGGTCGATTTGTGTCCGTGCAGGCATCATCCATTTTACTCCTGATCGGGAGTTATCATGCGTTTTTTCCGTTTTCCAACCATCCTCAGTTTGCTGTTCGCCGTCTGGGCGAGTGTTGCCCAAGCTGATGCCAATCAGGAACAGACGTTGCAGAAGCTGACGTCCCAGCGTAACGCTCTGGCGGCATTTGATCTATCCAGCCTTGAAGGGGAAGCCGAATCCATTGCCTTCTGGATCAACGCCTACAATTTTTTCATGCTTAATAAGATCTTGACGGACCGGCCGGATGGAAACCTTGTTGAATCGGTCTGGGACTATGGTGGACGCGTCAATCCGTTCGTGGACAACGTGTTCGAGCGTGAAAAGTTTGTGATCGACGGAGAAAAATACAGCCTGAACCAGATGGAGAAAGAGATTTTGCTGGGTCAGGACTATGCAGAAAGGGGCTGGAAAGATGCCCGGGTTCACTTTGCGGTCAACTGTGCTTCCGTTGGCTGCCCTCCGTGGCAGAGAATACCCGCCGGGCCTTTTTAACCGGCCACCACCTGAGGGTTGAGGGCGAAACGCTCTACGTCACCGAGCTGTTCAAGTGGTATGAAGACGACTTCAAAGAGGCTGCCGGATCCCCGAAAGCATTTATTCAGGAGTGGGTGGATGCTTCTCTGGCAGAGCAAGTGGCGCAAACGTCGACTATGTCGTTTATTGATTACGACTGGTCCCTGAACAAGCGGTCCAACTTTCCGGAATTTCAATAGTCTCGAGGTGGTTTATGAACAAGGTATGCGCAGTGATGGGGGTAGGCCCGGGCAACGGCGAAGCCTTTGTGCGGCGGTTCAGCGATGAGGGCTTCCAGGTTGCAATGCTGGCTCGAAGCGAAGACTATCTGAAACAGCTCGAGCAATCGGTATCGGGCGCGCAGGCATTCCCCTGTGACCTGATGGAACCAGCGGAGATTACGTCGGTTCTGGCAGACATCGAGAAGCGTTTAGGACCGGTTTCAGTGATGCTCTACAACGCGGGTGGCGGAATCTTCAAGACCGTGGAAGAGGCGAGTCTGGAAGACTTCGAGGCCAACTGGAAAATCAATGTGCAGGGCCTGGTGGCCGCCACCAAGGCGGCTTTGCCCCAGCTGCGCCAGCATGACACTGCCAGCATCATCGTCACCAGTGCATCGGCAGCCACCCGGGGCCGGGCCACTACTGCGCCTTTTGCCTCGGCCAAGGCGGCCCAGCGCAGCCTTGCCCAATCTTTGGCACGTCAGCTAGGGCCAGAGAAAATTCATGTGGCCAATGTGGTGATTGATGGCGTCGTCGACTTGCCTCGCACTCGCGAATGGCTGGCGGACAAGCCGGAGGAGTTCTTTGTAAAGCCCTCAGCGGTGGCCGATGCAGTCTGGAACCTCTGCCAGCAGGACCCGTCGGCCTGGACCTTCGAGCTGGATGTCCGGCCTTTCGGGGAAAGCTGGTAACTTTAAGGCTCTGACGATGTAACAGATTCAGGTCTCATGAGACAGTATGGGCAACCTTACTCATAACTCTATTCAGGAGTCGCCATGGCTTTTGCACGTTTGTCGGTTGTACTGACTTTTTGTTGGTCCTCTGGGCGAATATGGCCCAGGCCGAGGTTAATCGCGATCTGTACGGGCCCTATCGGCAGATTCTTGAGCAGTTGTTCTTGGAAATAAACGATCAAAAACAACGGAAGGAATAAACATCAATGTTGCTTGATTCCATTAGAAAACCGCTTTTCTCCGTGATGATTGCCTGTTTGCTGGCCGGCAATGTGTTGGCAGACACCCTCAAGATGAACCACCAGATGCCCGCTACCGCGGTCAGCTCTGCCGTCGATAAGTGGTTCGTCAAAGAGGTGAAAAAGCGCACCGAGGGCGCGGTGGATATCAAGATTTTCTGGTCTGAAGGGCTGGGTAAAACCACGGAAACTTTGTCGCTGCTCCAGAACGAGGCGGTTGAAATGGCAGGCCTGTCGCCGGGTTATTTTCCGGGCCAGCTCCCGCTGTTCACCGCGCCCAATTCGTTTCCGATGGCCATCGACAACGTGTGTCAGGCCAATCAGCTGATCTACCGCCTGATGTCTGAAGTACCCGGCTTTCAGCAGGAAGCGGCGGACAACGGCATCAAGCCCCTGTTCTTCCACGCCCTGAACCCTTACCTGCTGGTGTCCAAAGAGCCCATTACCAGCCTTGAACAGATGGAAGGCGTGCGGATGAGAACCTGGGGTACCCACATGCCGAAGATGGTGGAAGCCGCAGGCGGCACCGCCGTCACTCTCGGCCTGGCCGAAATATACGAGGCGTTCTCCCGTGGCGTGATTGATGCAGCGCCCTTCTCCGTGGACCTGGTGGAAACCTACAAGATTCACGAAGTGGCGAAGCACATCAGCGAAGTCACTCTCTGGGACGGTCCCACGTGGGGCGTGTGGATGACCCAGTCGGCCTGGAACAACCTGAGTAAGGACAATCAGACCACCGTCATGGAAGTGGCCGCTGAAGCGCAGGTGCGTGATCTTGAAGTGGTTCGCAAGGCGGCCGCGTCGGCCCGCCAGACCCTGAAAGCCAAAGGCGTTACTTTTCACCAGTTCAGCGATGCGGACCTGGAAACCTGGCAAGGCCGCCTGCCAGACTTTTTTGCAGAATGGATCGCCACCATGGAAAAAGAAGGCAAGGGCGATGCCGCTCGTCAGGGTGTGAAAATCTGGAAGAACGTGGTCAGTAACGTCGACTGCCCGGCCTGACTGAGTGCTCTGGCCCGGCCACTCTGTCCGGCGGTGGCAGCGCCGTCTGAATGCGCTAGCGGCCGTGATGGCCGGTGTCGCCCTGCTCTCCATGGCGGTGATCGGGGCGCTGGACGTGGTTCTGGGCAGGGGGTTTAACCTGTCTGTGAAGGGCGCCCGTGAACTCACCGAACTGACCATGGTGGCCGCTGCCTTTCTGGGCATGGCACTGGCGCAGCAGCGCCGGGAGCACGTTCGGGTAACACTGGTGACGGAACGCCTGTCACCCTGGTTGCAAACCGCCACCTATCGCTTCGGATTGTTTTTGTCCGCCGCCGTCATGTCGGCGATTGCCTGGTACGGCCTGGACTCCGCGTGGCAGAGCTTCACTTCCGGCGAGTTTTCACCCGGTTCTCTGGCTGTCCCGGTCTGGCCTGCCAAGGCCGTATTGGGTCTTGGGGCGACCTTGATGGCGCTGGAGTGTGTCAGCCAGATGCTGTGCGGTGATGCGGGCCAGCAGGATGAGCACAACGAGACTGTTGAGAATACTGAGAATACTGAGAGGAGCGGGCGGTACTGATGGACCCGCTTTTGATTGGTGTATTGGCGGTAGCGGCGCTGCTGGCGCTGCTGGCTTTGGGGGTGCCGGTCGCGGTTGCGCTGGCCACAACCGGGTGCGCCGGAATGTGGCTGGCGGCGGGTGAAGCGTTTTTGGAAGGCCAGCTACGAACCCTGCCGTTCGCCGTGACCGCCAACTACGCCTACGCCGTGATGCCTTTGTTTGTGCTGATGGGCGTGCTGGTAAAGGCCGCCGGTGTGACCCGGCATCTGTTTCAGGCCGCCGAGCTGATGCTCTGGCGGGTGCGGGGCAGCCTGTATCTGGCGGTCATTTCCGGCTCGGCGCTGTTTGCGGCGGTGTCTGGGTCCACCATCGTCAACTCTGTAGTGTTTACCCGTGTAGCTTTCCCGGAGATGCTGCGGCTAGGCTACGACCGCAGCCTGGCGATCGGCAGCATCGCCGCGTCGGGGTCATTCGCCGCGATGATTCCGCCATCGCTGACCATGGTGATTTACGCCATCATCACCGAGCAGTCCATTGGCCAGTTGTTCATCGCGGGTGTGATTCCCGGCCTGCTCAGTGCCATTGCCTACATCGTTCTGGTGGTGCTGATGGTGCGCTTTCGGCCGGCGCTGGCCCCGGCGGTAAGCCAGCGCCGGGACGGTTCCAGACGCACCGCACTGCTGGGCTCAACGCCCTTGCTGTTGCTGGCGGTGCTGGTACTTGGCGGGCTGTATGCGGGCTGGTTTCCGCCCTCGGCGGCCGGTGCCGTGGGCGCGGCTGGCGCATTGTTGATTGCGCTGGCCCGGTTCCGTGGCCGTCCCGGCGGCTGGCTGATGCCCGCTCTGAAAGAAGCGGTGTCCATCAGTTGCATCATTTTCGCCATCCTTGTCGGCGGCCTGTTGTTCTCGCGCATGCTGGTAGTGACCGGCGTGGTGGACGGCTTCGTAACGGGTATCGAGCCGTTGGTGGGCTCGGCCGCCGGGTTCCTGGTGCTGGTGTCGGTGATGTACATCGTATTGGGCATGTTTTTGGACACCACCTCGATGATGATCGTGACCCTGCCGTTCGTCTACCCGGCCGTGGTGCATTTCGGCATCGACCCGATCTGGTTTGGGGTGATTCTGGTTAAGCTGGTGGAAATTTCGGTGATTACGCCGCCGATTGGCCTGAACCTGTTTGCGGTGATGAGCGCGGTGGATCAGGACACCCGCTTCGGGCACCTGATCCGGGGTGTGCTGCCGTTTCTACTTGTGGAAGTGTTGGTGCTCGGGTTGCTGATCGGTTTTCCCGCGCTATCGACCTGGCTGCCACAACAAATGATACAGTGAGGTAAGCAATGTTGACCGAGGCACAGCAACGTAACCTGGCCGGACGAACCAACCTTCGCTTTGACGAAGCCAGCCCGCAAGGCCGGATTGTGATTCCAGAACAGGCCAACTTGGCAATGGACACCGTTGGAAAATACGCAAGCGGTGACCGGCGCAGCCAGGACGCTTTGCGGTTCGAGCACCCTGACGGACGGATGACCGCGTTCAGCTTTGAGCAAGTGGATCTGCTGTCTGATTGCCTTGCCGCAGGCCTGCGAAACCTCGGTGTCGGCAAGGGCGACCGGGTGGCCGTGCATACCGGCTTTCGGCCAGAAACCGCACTGGCGCACCTGGCCTGCTATAAACTGGGGGCGGTTGTGGTCACTCTTTCGCAGCTTTACGGCCCGCGAATGATGGATCACGCGCTGGCGGATTCCGGCGCCTGCGCCCTGATTACCGAAGCCGACGTCTGGTATTCGCTGAAGCCAGATCTGATGCTGCCGCCATCGCTTGAAACCGTGGTGGTGACCGGCCAGCCAGATTACGATGAAGTCGCTTTCGCGGCGCTGGCAGAAACCCAGGCCCCGGATTTTCAGGCCGAGACCACGAACGCGAATGACCCGGCCTTGCTGATGTACACCTCCGGCTCCACCGGCATGCCCAAAGGCATGCTGCACGCCCATCGCATTCTCCATGCCTACAGCCCCACCGTGTCAATGTTCTACAACCTGGAGCTGGAGACGCGGGATTGTGTGTGCTGGACCCCGGCAGACTGGGCCTGGGTCGGTGGCCTGCTGGATCTGTTGCTGCCCGCCTGGGAACACGGCCACACCGTGGTCAGCTCGGCGCATCGGTTTGATGCAGCCTGGGCGATGGAGTTCATGGCGCGGCATGGCGTTACCCACACCTTTATGGCCCCGACGGCCCTGAAACGTCTGGCCGAACTCGACCCTGCCAGCTTGCCCAAAAATCTGGCATTGAGAGTGATCTGCACCGGTGGCGAGCCCCTGCCGGGGGAAACCCTGAAATGGCTGGAAACCCATCTGGGCGTGGTCTGCAACGAATTCTACGGGCTGACCGAAGTGAACCATCTGGTGGGCAACTGTCAGGCCCTGTATCCCGCCCAGGAAGGCTCCATGGGCCGGGCCTATCCCGGGCACGGCACCGCATTGATTGATGGTGATGGCAACCCCGTCCCGGTGGGCGAAGTCGGCGAAATTGCCGCCAGAGCGGACGACCCGACGCGCTTCCTCGGTTACTGGAATCAGCCCGAAAAAACCCAGGCCCTGACCGACGGCCAGTGGATGCGCACCGGCGATCTGGCCCGGCAGGACGCGGATGGCTACTACTGGTATCAGGGCCGCAGCGACGACCTGATACTGACCGCCGGTCATCGGGTGGGGCCAACGGAAGTCGAAGATACGCTGCTGTCCCACCCAGCGGTGGCCGAAGCCGCCGTGATACCCGGACCCGACCCGGACAGGGGGCAGATCGTGATGGCGCTGGTGCGGCTTCGTGACGGCGAACAGGGCACGGACGAACTGAAATCCGAGCTTCAGCAATGGGTAAAACAACAACTGGCCGCTTACAAATACCCCAGGGCTCTGCGTTTCGTGACGGATTTTCCGTTGACCAGCTCCGGCAAAATCAGTCGCAAACAGCTAGCGGCGGAAGAGAAAGCCGAGTTTGAGCGCGACCGTCGTGCCTGAAGCAAGGATTCTAGGGGGTGCCGTAAGGCCTTTTGGGCGCTGTCAGGACGGCACCGCGCCCAGAGACTGGGCCCGGGACGTTGTGCGCGATGCCTTGAAAAACGCGGGCATTGGGCGAAACGATCTGGACAGCGTGGTGGTCGCCGTTGAAAGCGACCATCTGATGCTGCAACTCAGCCCCGGTGCCCTGCTGGCGGACGAAGTGGATTGTTACGGTGTATCGCTTCATCGCGTTGAAGCCGGGGGCGCGTCTGGTTCGGCCGGGGTGGCTTCGGCGGTGGCGCAGGTGAAGGCCGGCATGGCAAACGCCGTTCTGGTGCTGGGCGTCGAACACGCCGCCAGCCATTTGCGTGGGCGCGATGTGGCCAGGCTTTACGGGCTTTCGTTTGACGCCGATATTGAAGGCTTTGCGGGATTTCTGCCGATTCACCATTACGCCCTGTCGATGCAGTTGTTCATGGCAGAATTCAATATTACGCCGCAGGATCTGGACGAGGTGGTGGTCCGAAACCGCCGCAACGCGCTTGCCAATCCCTGGGCGCATCGCCCGGCTGATCTGACCGCCGGGGAGGTCGCCGCCACCGACATGATCAGTACCCCCTACCGACGCGCCCATTGCAGCCCCCTGAGTGATGGCGCGGCGGCTATCGTGATTGCGTCGGATCAGTGGGCACCCCGGCAGAACCGGCGGCGCGTTCGCATCAGCGGAACCGCCAGTGCCAATGACCGGGTACGGCTGGGCGACAGAGCGTCGCCGGGTCGGTTTCTGGCCAAGCGGACGGCGTTTGCGAAGGCCTGTGCGATGGCGGGTATCACGAACGGTGCGCGCAGCTTTCAGGCCGTCGAAGTCTACGACGCTTTCGCCGGGGCCGAACTTCAGGCACTGGAGGCACTGGGGCTGCACGGCGACGTCAGTTTTCGGCAAGCGCTGGACGACGGTCGGCTATATGGCAACAGTGCAATCGGCGTAAACCTGTCCGGGGGATTGATCGGCCAGGGGGCGGCACCGGGGGCCACCGGCATTGCGCAGATTCTGTTTCTGGAGCGGCTGATGTCAGGGCGAATCGAGGGCTCGTTGCTAAAACCGCAGCCAGATCGAACCCTCGCCGATGCCCATAGTGGCGTTGGTACCGTCTGCTTCAGCCATATTCTGGAAGGCGAATAATCGTGCCCGACACCCATGATTTACTGACAGTCAGTTATGAATACCGCCACGAGTACGGCCACCTCCGGGCGTTTTTTGACGGTTTGGCAGAAGGTCGGGCGGTGGGTTCCCACTGTGAACACTGTGATCGACGCTGGTTCCCGCCCAGACGGCTCTGTGACGGCTGCGATAAAACCACTATAGACACAGAGCTTTCGCCTGTCGGCTGTATCGAAGCCGTGACGATCACGCCCGACCCCGATTGTCAGGACGTAAAAGCGGTTGCGCTGGCCCGATTCGGAACGGCCTGCAATCTGGCAACCGTGACTGTCCGGGCGGCAGCGGGTGCGGTTGTTGGCCAGCGCCTGAGGCTGTCACCCGCGGAAAACCCGGTATCTCATCCGGGCGAGCACCTGAATGCCCAGTAGCAGAGACTTGTGGTGGGATGAAACATTCTGCATCATTCCTGGATACCATTATCCAAGGAGTGTCATATGGCTGCGCTCGAACTCGCAACCCTAAGAGATGCCGCGTTAAGTCTCTATGAGCAAGAGCGTGCTGGTTTGGCCAAGGATCTGGTGGCCAGTCTGGACGGTCCCCGGGATGACAATGTTGCAGAAGCATGGGACCGTGAGATTTGTCGGAGAATCCAACAGGTTGAGTCAGGAGAAGCAGAGCTAATCGATCCAAAGGAAGTTTTGTCTCGTGTCAGAGCTCGAATCGGGGGCTAGTACGTTTAAGAGTCAGCAAGGAAGCTGCGACAGAATTGGAAGAAGCTGTTTCGTGGTATGAGCAGGAGGAAGTCGGGCTTGGATTGCGCCTGATTGATGCCTTTGAAGAGGCTATTGAGCTGCTCGAAGAGCCAAATCCCCCGTTGGTTTCAGTCCCATACAAAGCTGCAAAAGCCGCGGCGAGACAGCTGCTGCTCCACAAGTTCCCCTTCTCATTGATAACCATTGAAAAGCAACGCGTTACTATAGTCGTTGCTTTCGCCCACCACTCACGAAAACCTGAATATTGGCGGCGGCGGATTACCCCACAAGGATTTCAATCTCTTCAAGGATTGCATCGGCACTGGTCACCCTGGCCAGCCAACTCAGTGGTATGCCCCGTTCGCCACCCACACCATGAATCGCCGCCATGGCCGGGCCGATGATCCAGGCGCGGCCGCAGGAATCGCCGCCGCACTGGATATTGGCGCGGACGGCGTCGGTAAAGCTGTCGGCATGGGTCAGAATATGAAAAATCACCGGCATAGCCTCGTGCAGGTAACAGGTGCGGCCGTGAGTGTCGCCGGCCGAAGGTCCATCCAGTGAGGAGCCGGATCTCGCCTGGGTAAGACTCTCTGAGTTTGGCGCCTCAAGGCTGGCCGCATCGAGGGCTGACGACATGGATTCGCCCTGGAAGAGGTAGTCAAGCAGCCGGGCCGCGCAGCGGGCCCAGGCCACGGCGTCGTCGTTGTGGTTGGTCATTCGCACCGCGGCTTCTGCCATTGCCATCAGCTGATTGCTGCCGCAATAAGCGGCCACCAGGGGCGCGAGCTTGGAAACGGCGGGCAGTTGCATATCGTTGGCGCCGCTTTCGGGGATCAGGTGCCGGTCGATGGTTTCGGCGATGTGAACGCCCGCTTCCTGGGTTTCGGAATCCTTATAGGTGAGGTCAATCGCCCTCTTAACCGGCGCCGCCAGTTGATCACCGGTCAGATAGCGGGTGTAGGGAATCACCTTTTGTACCAGTATCCGCTTCTGCTTATCGGTCAGTTCGGCGGTGGTGGTCGTCAGGGCCTGTTCAATGGCGTTCTGCTCATTCTTGTTCAGATTGTCCAGTGTCACGCGCGTCGGGTTGTCGATGTACCCCTGCCACTGCCCGCCGGGTCCGAAGTAGGTGCGAAAGCGGCGCTGATAGTCGCGGATATTCAGGGCGCCTTTGTTGGCCAGCAGGCTATCGATCAACACGCCGGTCGCGGCGCCATAGTGACTGACATCGCCGGACCGTTTGCCGTCATGGGCAAAATAACCTAACCCGCCTTCGAAATAGTCAGCTTTTGGCGGCAGGAATTCCGGTGATTGGCCACCCACCTCCAGAATTCGCGGGCTGTTGTACAGCCAGTGCAGTCCAAGACTTGCGGCATCGGCAACCCAGCCACCGGCAAGGGCGGCGATTATGGCGGGTTTGCGGGCGTTAGTGAGGTGGCTGGCCATCGGAAATCCTCGTTGGTCATCGTCAGAATTCAGGATTGGGAAAACGCGCTCCTAATGCCAACGTAACGCAGTCACCTTATGGCAGTCACTGGTCCATTCGTATGGAGTGCACTTCAGCACGGCATGAGCGTTCGTTATCGAACAGACAACTCCAGCTAGTCGCAGCAAAATTCACCCACTGCGCCCGGCGAAGGCCCCTGATGCCGTGTCAAATTTGGATGGATCCATTATGCCGACAATCACCACCGTTAATCCCGCGACCGAAAAAGCCATTCAGACCTACGACATCATGACTGAAAACCAGGCGACGGAGCGGCTTGAGGCCTGCCATGCAGCGTTTTTGGAATGGCGCAAGCTGACCCATCAGGAACGCGCGCCCTATCTCAGGAAGATCGGGCAAACATTGCGCGATCATGCCGATGAATTGGCCGCCCTGATGACCAACGAAACCGGCAAGCTGCTGAAAGACGGCCATGTTGAGGTTGAGCTGTGTGCGGCGATCTTTGACTACACCGCCGAAAACGGCCCCGACATTCTGGCGGACGAGGTTCGGGTGCAGGGTCTCAATGGTAACCGCGGTCTTGTCAGCTATCAGCCGATTGGCGTCATCTATTCGATCCAGCCCTGGAACTTCCCGATCTATCAGCCGGTTCGCGTGCTTGCCTCCAACTTGATGGCCGGCAACGGCTGTGTGCTGAAACACGCCAGCATTTGCACGGGGTCGGGCCTGCGGCTGCGGGAATTGTGCATTGAGGCGGGCCTGCCCGAGGATCTGTTTCAGGTCGTCGTGGTTGACCACGACACCAGCGATCATCTGATTGCTCACCCCAGGGTGCGTGGCGTTACGCTGACTGGCAGCGACGGGGCCGGGCGACACGTCGGTGCTGTGGCCGCCAAAGCATTGAAAAAGACGGTGCTGGAATTGGGGTCGAACGACGCCTACCTGGTGCTTGAGGATGCCGACATCGACACGGCGGTGGAGTTTTCGGTGATGGGGCGGCTGTACAACAACGGCGAGACCTGTGTTTCCGCCAAGCGCTTCATAGTGACCGATAACGTCTATGACGACTTTGTTGATGCCTTCGTGGCGCAAATGAAGGACATCGTCATGGGCGATCCCACCGATGAGAATAGCCAGCTTGGCCCGCTTTCAAGCCAGGATCAGTTTGATACGGTTAAAGAGCAGGTGGATGCCAGCGTCGCCAAAGGTGCAACAATCCTCTGCGGCGGCGACGTACCCGACCGCACCGGTGCCTATTATCCTGCCACTGTGTTGGCAGAGGTTACACCTGGAATGCCCGCCTACGAAGATGAAATCTTCGGGCCTGTGGCGGCGATCATCCGTGCCAACGATGACGAGGACGCCATGCGGCTGGCCAATGACAGCCGCTATGGTCTGGGTGGAGGCATCTTCTCCAACGATGAGGACCGCGCCCTCAGGTTGGCCCGCGATCATTTCGACACGGGTATGATTCGCATCAACTCGTTCGGGGCCGCGGATCCCAATATGCCTTTTGGCGGGGTCAAGAATTCCGGTTATGGCCGTGAACACGGCGGCTTTGGGATGAAGGAATTTATCAACGTAAAGTCGATTTTTCTGCCGTAACCACAATCTAACCCGTGAATGCCTCTAACCCAGAAACAGGAGAAGAACCCATGTCAGAAATCAACGGCAAGGTTGTCATTATCACCGGCGCCAGCAGTGGTCTTGGTAAAGCCACGGCCCACCGGCTGGCCAAGGGTGGCGCCAAGCTGGTGCTTGCGGCCCGACGGGAGGATCGGCTTGTGGAGCTATGCGACGCGATCAGGGACCAGGGTGGTGAAGCTATCTACCAGGTCACCGACGTCACTGACCGCGCTCAGGTCGAATCGCTGGCCCAGACAGCAAAGGAGGCTTATGGCCGCATTGACGTGCTGGTCAACAACGCTGGCCTGATGCCGCTGTCGCCGCTGGATGATCTCAAGGTCGATGAGTGGGACAAGATGATCGACGTCAACATCAGGGGTGTGCTCTACGGCATAGCCGCCGTGCTGCCAACCATGCGTGAACAGCATGTCGGCCACATCATCAATTTGTCGTCGATAGCCGGGCATAAGGTCTTTCCCGCGTCCGCGGTCTACTCGGCAACCAAGTATGCCGTGAGGGCGATATCAGAAGGCCTTCGCCAGGAAGGCGACGGCGAAATCCGCTCTACCAATATCTCGCCGGGTGCCGTGGCGACCGAGCTGACCAGTAAAATCAGCGACCCCGATACTGCCAAGGGTGTGGATGAGATGTACGAGATGGCCATTGACGCTGATGCGATTGCCCGGGCGATTGCCTACGCCATCGAGCAGCCGGCGGATGTCGATGTCAACGAGATTATCATCCGGCCGACCAAACAGCCGCTCTGATCAGGCCTGGGCCATGAGTTTGGCGACTCGATCGAACCGAAGCTATGGCGGGCCCGGATATGAACAAGGCGGACCCGTGTCGGATCCAAATTGGTTGCTATGACCACAAAGCGGACCTTTTTCTCTTCCGAAATAACGCTTCTAACTTGACCAGTTGCCGATGGATTTTGCTTGCGGTTATCAAATTAGCGGAGCAGGAGCGAAATTAATCGATATTGACTAATGGTGGGCGTGGCATATCACAACAGTGAGCGGCGATAAGCCAAACTGAATCTCTTAGATGACTACACGACCCCGGAGTTATCGGCTTTCCATGTCTTTATCCAATCCGGGATATCATCTGCAGGCATGGGGCGCGCAAAACCGTAACCCTGTCCCAAGTCACAGCCCATTTTCACCAAAGCTTGGCCATGAGCGATCGTTTCTACGCCCTCTGCAATTACCGTGCGCCGGAATGATTTTGCCAGCCCGACGATGCCTTCAATAATTGCTAGATCATCGGCATCTTCGAGCATGTCACGCACAAAGCTCTGGTCGATTTTAATCACGCTGGCCGGCAGACGCTTCAGGTAAGTCAGCGATGAATATCCCGTACCAAAGTCATCTAAAGAAAAGCTTAAGCCAAGTTCATGGCAGGCAGCCATGATGGCTGATACTTTGCTTACGTCCTCTAAGATGGACGTTTCGAGGATTTCCAGCTCCAGAGAACGCGGATCTACATCAGGATGTCGCGCCAATATTAAAGCCACGCGATCCGGGAAGTTTTCCTGTGCTAGCTGATAGGGACTAATATTGACACTGACAGGCAGATCAATTCCTGAACTTTGCCACTGGCTTATTTGGCTCAATGCCGTGTGTACGACCCATTCACCGATCTCGATACTAAGTGTGTGGCCTTCTGTCAAAGGTAAGAAATCTGAGGGCGGAACCAAACCCCGCGCAGGGTGCTGCCAACGGATCAAAGCTTCTGCGCCTATCACCTCACCTGTGCGCATGTTGACTTTGGGTTGATAGTGCAGCACAAACTCATGTCTATCCAAAGCGCAACGAATCCCGTTCAGGTTGGCGCGTTGAACATGGACCGCATTGTTTTGCTCGACATCAAAGACGTGATAACGGTTTTTACCGGATTGCTTAGCGATATACATGGCTTGGTCGGCGTGGCGGATGAGTTGTTCTGCATCCGCTTGGTCACCGGGATAAAGGGTTAGACCAATGCTTGCAGAAACCTCCACCACATGATCATCGATGGTGACAGGGTCAGAAACTGCTTTTAGTAGTCGTTTTAACGCGGGCTCACTATCTTCGATTTTTTCTAAGTCAACCATCAGGACAATGAACTCATCGCCACCAATGCGTGCGAGCGTGTCACCCTCACGTAAGGCTAGCTTCATGCGTTCTGACAAGGCAACAAGTAGCTCATCACCCGCGCTATGACCATAGGCGTCATTGACGGCCTTGAAACCATCGAAGTCCATAAATGCAACGCCTAACGATTGCTTCCGACGTTGACACTGCAACATAGCTTTGCTTAAACGATCAGCCAGTAAAACGCGATTTGGAAGACCGGTTAACAAGTCGTAAAGTGCAATCTTCTCAAGTTTTTCTTCAGCTTTTTTGCGCTCGGTGATATCACGCTGAACTGAAATCCAATGGGTATACCATCCAGCCTCATTTGCAACGGGCGTAACTTCAAATTCGTTCCAAAAAGTAGAGCCGTCTTTCTTGTAGTTTAAAACTTCAACCCTGCAGACTTCCCAATTTTCAAGCGCATTGCGCAAAGTCGCCAAAACTGACTTGTCGGTTAGCGGCCCTTGTAAGATACGGGGAGTTTTACCGATCACATCTGAGGGTTCAAAACCCGTTGACCGATAAAAGACATCGTTTGCCCAGAGGATTCGGGGGCCAGACTCTTCGATCGGTTCAGCTTGTGTGATAAGAATTGCATCATTTAAATGGTTGAGACAATACTCTATCGAGGCGGCATCGAGTTCTGCGGGAAACGCCGCCGAGATTGACGGCTGATTTCTTATTATATCGCGCAAAGCATCGTCCTTTTTCGTAGGCAGCTTCAAATGGTACCTAACCAAGATACTTGTACGATAAAAATTTCGTTCTGGTTTTCATTTTCTCGCTTCAAAATTTGCAGGCAATCATGCTCATCGCATTGCTGACCTTAGTCCCCAAGACCATCTCCGGCGTGTGATGTTAACCCCTATTCTGTCTTTCTTGCAAGGCCATCACATTTCGGCGAAAAGGTCCGCTTTCCAATGTAAGCGCGCGGTCAGAATTCCCGACGTAGGTCGCAACAATGTGGTCTTTTCAAACACCGGCATGGGATTTCTTTTTGTTATCTGCGTATCTGAAGCCAGTGCGCAAGGCGCGATTCCGGATGGTGACTGAGGGACCATGGCAGCCAGGCCATGACCAGCAGGATAGCGGCACCGGCGCCAATGGTCAGCAGCGGATGCAACTGCAGGGTGTTGCCGAGGCCGGCAAATACAAACGTCATTGGGAGCATGCCAAAGAAGGTGGCCATCGCAAACCGCCATGCGCTAATCGCGGTAACCCCCGCGCCATAGCTGATCAGCGCAAAGGAGAAAATCGGTATCAGCCGGGTCAGCAGTATCATCAGCGTCAGAAACCGCTGAGAGCCGTCCCTGGCCAGCACCGGGTTGTCCGGAAACTTGCGGCAGATGATTTCACGCCCCAGGCACCGTGCTATCCAGAATGCCGCCATGGCGCCGATGAGTGCGCCGGTAGCCGCTATCATGGTGCCGGTGACAACGCCAAATGCCAGGCCGGCGGTCGCGCTGACAGGCAAGGTGGGGATAGGGCCGACGACGACGGCGATCACCATCAGCACCATCAGCAAAACCGGGCCTGTCGCCCCCTGACTACCGAGCCAGGCGGACAAGGTACCCGGTGACAGGTTCGCTGGCATGCCCAGCGTCTGCAGTAACCACCAGGCGGCAGCCAGTGCAGCAAGCACCATCGTTACAATAGCGATTCTGAATGCCACTCATTTTCCTCCAGGTGTTCCAGGGCTGCTGGATTGTACTGCCTGCAAGGGACCAAAGGCTAAGCGGCTGCGGATGCAGATTGTTTCGAAAAAGTCAGTGTGTCGTATTCCCGCAGCAGGAAAAGTGCGGCGCAGGCGGCCAGCATGGGCCAGGCGGCGAAGAACAGCAGGTTGTCGAACGGCTGCAGGTATTTGCCAAACGCAGAGAGCGTGGAAACACCGTGGAAGACCAGGATGGCGCCGTAAGTCCAGGTTTTGAACAGGCCAGCAACGAACAGCAGTATCAGAGCCATCTGTGCCGTACCCATTATGTAAAAGGCGCTTTCACCCAGACTGCCAAGACCGTAAAAGGCCCCAAAAACCTTGGCGGCGTGTTCTGGCTGAACAAGCTTGTCCAGGGTCCAGAACAGAAAAACAACAAAAATACCAAGCCTCAGTAGTAACAGGGCCAGAGGTAACTGCTTGGGCATTCCATTTCTCCTTCTCGATTTTTGAATGATCGCTCCAAAGACTGGGACTATACGGGTAAGTTCCATAGATTTCCCCCTGTCTGTAACGAAAACGCTCCGGGCGTGTTTGAATCCGTAATCGACGATCAGTGCCTGGCTGATGGAGTCTGGATTATTGGAGGAAAACCCATGAGTCTTTTCGTTCGTTACTTCACTGTCTTGTTTGGTTTGCTCTGGATGGCCGCCCACCCTGCCTTGGCGCAGGAAAAAAACGGGTTTGACCTCAGCAACGCCGTTATTCCGGTGGCCGAAATTCTCAGCGGCGGGCCACCCCGGGACGGGATCCCTTCAATAGATGAGCCAAAGTTCGAGCCTGCATCCGCCTCGCTGCCCTGGAAAAAGGGCGACCTGATGATGACCTACGATCAGGGCCAGAACCATTACGCGTTTCCGATTGGCATCCTGAACTGGCACGAGATTGTGAACCACGAATCCGGTGGTGAGCCTGTGCTGATTTCGTTCTGCCCGCTCTGCGGCACCGGAATGGCGTTTGATCCGCAGGTCGATGACCGGCAATTGACGTTCGGTGTTTCAGGCCTGCTCTATAACAGCGATTTGCTGATGTACGACCACCAGACAGAGTCGCTCTGGTCGCAGATTGAAGGCCGGGCGATTGCAGGCCCGCTGGCGGGCAAAGAGCTTGAGGCGGTGGCTGTCCGCCATGAGCTCTGGCAAAACTGGCGGGAACGGGTTGGTGACGATGGGCGGGTGCTGGAGGATCGAATTGGCGGAAAGTCAGTCACCGTTCACTATGACCCGGAAGTACCGTCGGCTGAGTTGCGGGACGAATCAGGTGAGTTACTGCCGGGCACACGGGCTTTTTGGTTTGCCTGGTATACCTTTCATCCGGAGACGCTAGTCTTTAAGGCGAAGTGATTCCGCCACTCGCTCGTCAATTTTCCTGACCAGCTCCTCGTCGACCTTCTGGCTGGAATGCATCTGCATCAGGTCCACACTGGCGCGCAGGTTGCCGATAAATGTGCGGCAGTGACCGCACATCAGCAGATGCATTTTCACGGACACCCTGTCCATCGGGCCGAGTTCGCCGTCAATGTAATCACTGGCGATATGGGCCAGATCCCGGCACATCAACATTCGCCTGTCTCCTGAAAGGTTTCCACCATCAGAAAAATTTTCTGCCGTGCCCGGTGTAAAAGCACTCGCAAATTAGAGGCACTGACATCGAGAATGTTACACACATCGTCGGATTTGTGCTGATGGGCTTCGTAGAGCATCAGTGCTGATCGCTGGGCTTCCGGCAGGTGGGACAGGTGCTGGTCCAGGCAATCGCTCAAGGCGCTGTTTTCCATTAGTGCCTGGGCAGAGTCATTGCATTTTAAGCTGGGGGGTGTGGCCCATCGGCCATTCGGGGCAAAACGGTCGGCCAGTTCCGGGTCCAGGGTTTCGGAAAAATCGGCGCTGACTTCCCGCTTGTTCTTCCGCCGAGGCGTTATCCAGGTAAAAGCGGGCGACCGCCATCATGCCTGGCGTGTAAAGGCGCACCGCCCTCCTAAAATCCGCCTCTTTGCCGGATTTCAGGCCCTGAATCAGCAGATCCTCATCAGTCTGATGCATTGCGGTTTCCATTCCGTATACTCCTGGGACACTTGAGTTAGAACATTGTTAGCAAGATGTGATTGGACATCCAAAAGCCTCTGAACGATTGTATGTCCTGGCTTGAGGCGGATAGTTCCTTGCTTTATGAGTAATCGTTCAAAAAAATTCTAGACGCCGAGCGGTGTAACATCCAGCCTTTGTCCGTGTCTTTCAGTGCGACCCGTTTTCTTTTTTAACCAATGGATCTAGTTATGAACCGGAAAAAGCTCATTTTGCTCGTCGCTATCGGTGTGGTGGTTGCACTGTTTATCGCGTTTGGGGGGCATGAGGTACTGACTCTGGAAAACCTCCAGAAGCATCAGTCGTCCATTAATCAGTGGATCAGTCAGAATCTGTTGGCGGCGGTGCTCGGCTTTGCAGGGATTTACGTGGTGGTCACGGCGCTTTCGCTGCCAGGAGCCGCCATTATGACGCTGGCCGGGGGCGCTTTTTTTGGCAATATTTACGGTTTGCTGGCGGTCTCTGTGGCCTCAACCATCGGTGCTTCGTTGGCTTTCCTGGTGGCGCGGTTCCTGATGCGGGATACCCTGCGTAATCGCTACGCGCAAACGGTGGCAAAAATGGACCGGGGCATAAAGAAAGATGGCGCCTTTTACCTGGCTACTCTTCGGCTGGTGCCGGTCTTTCCTTTCTTTCTGATTAATTTGGCGATGGGCCTTACGGCCATGAAGCTGAAGACCTATGCGCTGGTGAGCTGGGCCGCGATGCTGCCGGGCACGTTTGTGTATGTGAACGCAGGCACCCAGCTGTCTACCATTGAGTCCACCAGCGATATTGTGTCGGCGAATATCCTGCTGTCGTTTGCGCTGTTGGGTATTTTCCCGCTGATTGCCAAGTTCATTGTCGGGTTCATCCGCAAAAAGCGCGTCTATAAAGGTTGGCAGAAGCCGGATTCGTTCGACTACAACCTGCTGGTGATTGGCGGCGGCTCGGCCGGACTGGTGTCGGCCTATATTGCGGCGGCGGTCAAAGCGAAAGTGGCGTTGATCGAGAGAGATAAAATGGGCGGTGATTGCCTGAATACCGGCTGTGTGCCATCCAAGGCGTTAATTCGCAGTGCCAAAGCCGCCGATACCCTTCGCCATGCCAACCGCTATGGTCTTGAGTCGGTGCCGGTAACAGGCTCGTTCAAAAAGATCATGGATCGGGTAAAAAACGTCGTTGCTGAAGTGGAACCCCACGACTCGCCGGAACGCTTCGAAAAACTGGGTGTCGAGTGCATCGCAGGCTCCGCCAGCTTCGTCTCCCCCTGGGAGTTGGAAGTCGTTCATAACGATGGCCGCACTGAGCGGCTGACGGCCCGCAGTATTGTGGTGGCTACCGGTGGTAAGCCCGCCGTCCCGCCGATTCCCGGATTGGCCGATATGGAGCCGCTGACCTCGGAAAACCTGTGGTCCCTGGAAACGCAACCAGAGCGCCTTCTGGTGCTGGGCGGCGGACCTATTGGTTCTGAGTTGGCCCATGCCTTCCAGCGCCTGGGCAGCCAGGTGATTCAGGTGGAAATGGGCGACCGTTTGCTGGCTAAAGAAGATGCCGATGTGTCGGAAGTGATCAGAGGCCAGTTCGAGAAAGACGGCATCGACCTGCGGCTGGGCCATGCCGCCAAAGAGTTTGCTATCGAGGACGGTGAGAAAGTGGCTTACTGCGACCACAAGGGCGAGCGTGTACGCATCGTATTCGATCAGGTTCTGGTGGCGGTCGGTCGTGCTGCCCGCACTGACGGCCTGGGGCTGGACAAGATCGGTGTGGACACCCTGCCCAACGGCACGGTACCAGTGGAAGAAGACATGAGCATGCGCTTCCCCAATGTGTTCGCCTGTGGCGATGTGGCCGGGCCCTATCAGTTCACCCACGCGGCGGCCCATCAGGCCTGGTATGCGGCGGTAAATGGTCTGTTTGGTCAGTTCAAGCGCTTCAAGGTGGACTACCGGGTGATGCCCTGGGTCACCTTTACGTCGCCGGAAGTGGCGCGGGTGGGCCTGAGTGAAGCGGAAGCCAAAGATCAGGGCATTGCCTACGAGGTGACCCGCTACGGCCTGGACGACCTGGACCGGGCGATTGCCGAAAGTGAAGCCTATGGCTTTATCAAGGTGCTGACACCGCCGGGCAAGGACAAGATTCTGGGCGCCGTGGTGGTGGGTATGCACGGCGGGGAAATCCTGGCCGAGTTTACCCTGGCCATGAAGCACGGCCTGGGCCTGAACAAGATTCTGGGCACGATTCACCCCTACCCGACCTGGAACGAATCAGCCAAGTTCGCGGCCGGGGAATGGAAGCGTGAGCACGCCCCCCAGGGCATCCTGAGGCTACTTGAGAAGCTGCACGGCTGGCGCCGTGGCAAACAACCGGCCAACAAAGCTGCCCGAGAAGTAACAACGTAAACACTGCAACGGCGAAGGTGATGCAACACTTTCGCCTTTTGTCTGTCAGTAGCGACAACATTTAAAGACTCAACGTTCATACGGAGCAGCTATGCCCCTGACTCAAACCGCCGAGAAACGCATTCCGGCCGTGGAAGTGCTGGAACCCAGATCCCGCGACAGCTGGACTCACACCCGCAACGGCGACCCGCGCGGCTATATCGACTCGGATAAGCTGAAAGAGCTGTGGATTCACACCGGTACCGCCTGCAACTTGGCCTGTCCGTTCTGTCTGGAAGGCTCTCACCCTGGTGACGGCCGCATTCCCGGCATGAAGCTGAGTGATGTGAAGCCGTTCATCCACGAAGCGTTGGATATGGGGGTGGAGCAGTTCTCCTTTACCGGCGGTGAGCCGTTTGTGATTCGGGATTTTGTCAATATCCTCGATTACGCCAGCCAGCACCGGCCCTGCTTCGTGCTGACCAACGCCACGGATCCGTTGTTGAAGCGCAAGCATCAGGTTACACCCTTGCTGGATAATCCCTTCCCGATTCACTGGCGGGTAAGCCTGGATTTCCCGGACCGTGCCCGGCATGACGTGGATCGCGGCGAAGGCAGTTTTCACAAGGCGCTGGAGGGCATTCGCTGGCTGGTAGATCAGGGCTTCGAGGTGTCGATTGCCCGTCAGACAGATGAAGACGAGATTCCCGCGAACGTTGAGGCGGCTTTCCGAGAGATTTTCCGGGACTGGGGCATTCCCGAAACGTTGGCGTTTACCGCATTCCCGGACCTCGGCGTACCCGGCTCGGAAGATGGCAGCCCGGAGATTACCGAAAACTGCATGGAAAAGTACCCCACCAAGGAAGCGCGGTCACATTTCATGTGTACCTATACGCGGATGCTGGTGAAGAAGAAGGATGAGGTTCGGGTGTTTGCCTGCACGCTGGTGGACGATGACCCTGAGTACGATCTTGGCGGTACGCTGGCGGAGAGCATGGATGAGCGCATTATGTTGCGGCATCACCGGTGTTTTGCCTGTTATCGGTTTGGGGCTAGTTGTTCGGCGCCTGGCTGATGTATTGAACTTGGGTGCGTGTATCGCAGGATTGGTTGCTGGGAGTTGGCGGCCTGAGGGTGAATTTTTATTTCCTCGGGAAAAAGAACTCGCTTCGCTCAGACACCTTTGTTCCTGTCGGAAATAAAAATCCACCCCCAGACCGCGGTTAAGCACTGCAATTCGTTGGCTTAAGAATGTTCGCCAAGCCCCGAATAAAAAAAGAACGAGGACGAGACAAATAATGACTTTCTCAGAAGCCTCCCTGTTTTGGGGATTCCTGATGGTCTATGGCGTGGTGATGTATGTGCTGTCGCCCAAGAGCAAGAACGCCAATTCTTTTTACAAGGGCGCGGATGACCAGGGCAATCCGGTGGGGCAGTGGTCGCTGACGGCCAGTATTTTTATCAGCTGGATTTTTGCCAAGTCGGTGACCAATGCTGCCAACCTGGGTGCGGCGTACGGCGTGACTGGAGGGCTGGCCTATGCCAGTTACTGGCTGTCGATTCCTGTCGCTGGCTACATTATCTACCTGATCCGGACCCAGACGGGCGCTCGCAGTATCCAAGAATTTCTGACGTCGCGTTTTGGCCGGCTCGCCAGCTTGGCGTTTGCGGCGGCGATTCTGATTCGGTTGTATAACGAGGTCTGGAGTAACACCGCCGTGGTGGGTGGCTATTTTGGCCTGCCCGGGGAGTGGGAATACTGGACTGCAGCCATGCTGTTCACCATGTTCACCCTGGCTTATAGCCTGAAAGGTGGCCTGCGGTCGTCGATTTTCACCGATGTGATTCAGACCTTTGTGTTTGTGTTCTTTGTCGGCGCCGTGCTGTTTCTGATCATTCCCGCCAACGATACCAGTGCTTTGCTGACTAACGGCGAATTCAAGCTCAATGCCGGCGCTGACTTGCTGCTGGTGGCGCTGTTGCAGATGTTCAGCTATCCGTTCCATGATCCGGTGTTGACTGACCGGGGCTTTGTGAATAAAGAAAAGACCATGCTCAAGAGCTTTGTGGTGGCCGGGCTGTTGGGCTTTGTGGCGGTGTTTATCTTTAGCCTGGTTGGCGTGCATGCGCGGCTGAACGGTATTGAGCCTATGGGTAATGCGCCCGCGGCGGTTGGTCAGTCCCTTGGGCTGGCGGCGCTGTTCTTTATGAGTGTGATCATGATGACATCAGCCGGTTCCACCCTGGATTCCACCTTCAGCTCCCTGGCCAAGTCCCTGGCAGTGGATCTGCCGCGGTTGGCCAGGCGGGCCAAGGACCGGTTGCCCAGCGTAAGAGTGGGCGCGGTGATCATGATCATTTTTGCCTTCCTGGGTAATATTCCGATGTTTGCAGGGACGGATATCCTCCTGGCCACGACCATTTCCGGCACCATGGTGATGGGGCTGGCGCCGGTTTTTCTGTTCTATGGTTTCACCCGCTGGTCACCCTGGAGTTTCCATCTGAGTTTCTGGACCGGGCTGGGGCTGGGGGTTTTGCTGTCGGTAGGGCTGATTCCGTCGAGCTGGGCCATTGGCGAGGGCGCCTATGCCCTGCTGCTGGGCACCAATGCCTACGGCTTTCTGATCTGCACGGCGGGATTCTTACTGCCGTTGGCACTGCGGCTGCTGGCGGGCCGTTCGCTCGCCGCGGGGGAGGCCTGATCATGACTGAAGGTCGCAGCTGTCCTCTGGCGTACCGATACCGACCTGAAGATCTTTGTTCGGCGCCTGAAACGCTCGACGCTGATGTGCTGTATGTCATCGGTGGGCTCTATGGCAATCCGCACGCCCTGGATGAAATTGAACGAATGGCTCAGGAGGAAGAGCGCGAGGGCCGTTCCGTGGCTCTGGTATTTAATGGTGATTTCAACTGGTTCAACGCCAGTGACCACCTTTTCCGGGACATCAACGAGCGGGTGCTGAAACACACGGCGAGCCTGGGCAATGTCGATTACGAACTGGCAAACCCCAACGATGGCGCCGGGTGTGGCTGCGCCTACCCGGAGTTTGTGGATCAGGGGGTGGTCGAACGATCCAACGCCATTATGGAACGGCTGCAAGAAGTGGCCGGTGAGCATCCGGATATCCAGGCCCGCCTGGATGCTTTACCTCGCTATCGGTGTCTGTTGTTTCGAGGTCTAAAGGTTTTGATCCTGCATGGCGACCCGGAGTCCCTGGCGGGTTGGGGGCTGGCCTACGAGTCCTTTAATGACGGCAACACACCAGAGCTGCAAAACTGGTTCCGCCTTACCGGCGCCGATGTCATTGCCTGCACTCACACCTGTCTGCCCGTGCTCTGGTCGGGTGAGGTCGAAGGCCGGGCTCGTGTGGTGGCGAACAATGGTTCTGCGGGCATGGGTAACCTGAAGTCCGACCCGCGGGGGCTGATTACCCGGATTGCGCGGGCCGATGACAACGGCTCTGCTGCGGCAGGCCTTGAAGTCGAAGGCATTAGCGTGTCCCTGCAACCAGTGGTATTTGACCCTGCTGCCTGGCTGACTGATTTTGACCGGTTATGGCCGGCCGGTTCCGCTGCCGCGAGCTCATACCGAGCCCGGCTCGTGTCCGGTACGTCGCTTGGCGCTGGTGATGTTGTTTTTCCCCGCCCCATCTGATCATCCCTGGCGCTGGCAAACTGCCGCAGCCCGTCTATTCTTGATATAATCAGAGCCGTTCCGGTGTTGGCTGTCCCGGGACGTCACTTGATAAATATTTTGTGGTCTATATAATTCAACACTAATTTTTTCGAGCGAACACTTCATAACATGACCTCAGACAGCGCCAATACCATCGCTATTGTTCTCCGCCCTCCGGTGAAGGACGATGGCTACAGATTGCACCAGCTCGTGGCCGAGTGCCCCCCGCTTGACCCCAATTCCATTTATTGCAACCTTCTTCAGTGCAGCCATTTCGCTGCCACCGGCGTTGCGGCGGAAAAAGAGGGCGACCTGGTCGGGTTTATATCCGGATACATTCCACCCCAACAGCCGGAGACGGTGTTTGTCTGGCAGGTGGCGGTTCATGAAAAGGGGCGTGGAGCCGGCCTGGCCAAGCGAATGTTGAAAGACATCGTGGCTCGCGACGCCTGTCAAAACGTCACCCATATGGAAACCACCATTACCGGCGACAACGAAGCGTCGTGGGCGCTTTTCCGCTCCTTTGCACGGGATATGGGAGCCGAACTGACTCACCACGAGCATTTTGAGAAAGACGCTCATTTTGGTGGTCACCATGATTCAGAGTTTCTGCTGAGAATCGGGCCCTTTACCAAACAGGGTTGACCAGACGCCCGGGCGCATCCCTTTGGCAAATGAAACCAGGAACACAACGCACGAATGAAATCACCCATTCTGCAAAGAGATTGACGGATAGATTATGAGTAGCGAACTGCATACTGTGGAGAAAATCGGCGGCACCTCGATGAGCAACTACGAGGCCGTCCGTGACAACATTATTTTCGGTGACCGAAAAAAGGACGAACTCTACCAGCGAATATTTGTGGTGTCGGCCTACGGCGGCGTCACTGACGAATTGCTGGAACACAAGAAAACCGGTGAGCCTGGCGTCTATGCCCTGTTTGCTGACGCCGAGTCAGACTGGGCGTGGGGCGACGATCTGACCAAACTGGTCAAGTTTCTGACCGACAAAAACAGCGATCTGTTCCCTGACCCGATGCTTAAGCAGCAGGCGGATCAGTTCATTACTGACCGCATCGAAGGCGTGCGTGGTTGCCTGATCGATCTACAGCGGTTGTGCTCTTACGGCCAGTTCCAGCTGGAAGAGCATCTGCTGACCGTTCGTGAAATGCTGGCCGGTATTGGTGAAGCTCACAGCGCCTTCAATACGGCGCTCAAGCTGCAACAGGAAGGCGTCAACGCGCGGTTCGTGGATCTGACGGGCTGGCGGGATGCCGAGCTGCTTCCGCTGGACGAAAAGCTCAAGCAGGCCTTTGACGCCGTGGACCTGACCCGCGAACTGCCCATCGTGACCGGATACGCCCAGTGTCGTGAAGGGCTGATGCGCACGTTTGACCGCGGCTACAGCGAAATGACGTTCAGCCGCGTGGCCGTGATCACTAATGCGCGTGAAGCCATCATCCACAAGGAATACCACCTGAGCTCCGCTGACCCCAACATCGTCGGGGCTGAAAAAGTGGTGCCGTTGGGTCGTACGAACTATGACGTGGCGGACCAACTGGCCAACCTGGGTATGGAAGCGATTCACCCGAAAGCTGGTAAAGGCCTGCGCCAGAACGAGACGCCGCTACGGGTGATGAATACCTTTGAGCCGGAACACACCGGTACGCTGATCACTGGCGACTATGTCAGTGAAGTGCCTCAGGTAGAAATCATCGCCGGCGCCAAGGGCGTGTTTGCTATTGAGGTGTTTGACCAGAACATGCAGGGCGAGCCGGGCTCGGACCGTCGCATTCTGGACGTGCTCAGCCGTTTCAAAGTGCGGTTTATGGCAAAAGACACCAATGCCAACACCATCACGCACTATGTAGGCAGCACCCTCAAGCACGTCAAGCGGGTGGTGAAGGCGCTGAAGGAAGAATTTCCCAACGCTGAGGTTAATACCCGCAAAGTTGCACTGGTCTCGGCTATTGGCAGTGACATGAAGGTGCCGGGGATACTGGCACGGTCGGTCAAGTCACTGGCGGACGAGAGCATCAGTATTCTGGCAATGCACCAGTGTATGCGTCAGGTGGACATGCAGTTCGTGGTGGATGAAGACGATTATGAGAAAGCCATCGTTGCGCTTCACGCTGTACTGATCGAGCCGCACAATCACGAATACGCCATCGTAGCTGCCTGACCGCGCCCGGGCCCCGACCCGTTGCGCCGACCTCCTCCGAAAGCAATCCAGCTTGGTTCCGTTTGCGTATTTTTAGTCAAATACGTGATCGGAACCTGAGCTATGAATGAACTGCAAAGCGTGGGACCGTCTCCGACACAAGTCCGTACCGGGGAAACAGAATCCCTTGTCGGGCTTTACTTCAGGGATGCGTCCCGTTATGAGCTGTTGAGCAACGAGGCCGAGAAAAGACTCTCGCGTCGCCTTTCTTTTTGTTATCGGGTAATCAGCCAGGATCTGGCGTTACCATCCGATACGCCTCAGACCTATCGGGAAGTCGTTGGGAGCCTGGGGGATGCTTGTGCGTTTTCGACCCGGTGTCGCAGGGCCTATCATCTTGCGACGGCCAGCCGTCGTTTGCTGATCCAGAGCAACCTGCGTCTGGCGGTACACATTGCCCGGCGATACGCCAATCGCGGTATCCCGATGACGGATGTCATTCAGGATGCCAATGTGGGCTTGATCAAGGCCGTTGAGCGTTTTGACCCGACCAAAGGCTTCAGGTTTTCGACCTACGCCTATTGGTGGATCAGCGAAGAGGTCAAACGGTGTATGAAGCGTGGCACGCGTCTTGTGCACACACCGGAAAACGTGGTGGATGAGATCCGCACGCTTCAGCGAGCGTCCCTGGCTCTGCATCAGACGCTGGGACGCATGCCCTCGCAATCGGAACTCGCAGAAGAAATTGAAGTATCACCGTCAAGGGTGGGCGAATTGCGGGCTCTGGCGATTGCTGAATTGTCAGTGGACTCGCCGGTGTCATCGGGCGTCGACATTACCCTTGGTGACAGTCTGAGCGCGAGTGAGCAATCGGCGCCGGACCACGATATGGCGGACCGTGATCGCAAGCGCACCCTGGCAGCGTTGCTGGCAGAACTTGACGATCGTGAGAAAGACGTACTGTCGCGCCGGTTTGGCCTGGGCCTGCCGGAGCCGGAAACACTTCAGGTGATTTCAGAAGATCTTGGTATTAGCCGGGAGAGAGTGCGGCAAATCGAGAAGGGAGCGATCAGAAAACTTAAAACCCGGTTTGATAATCCGGAGCAGTTAATGAACAGCTGAGGCAGTCGCCTCAGCTTTTTTTTGAATTATTGACCGAAAAATACAACCAGCCCTGCCGTAACCTGACAGATCAGAACCACCGATGTCAGCCCCAAGCGAAGTTTCAGATACCAGTCTGGCCAGTAAACTTTCATCCATCGTGCATCGACAACGTAAAGAGCCAGGTAAGCCACCGTATAGAGCGCAACCTGCCCGACGACTGGCAGCAATAAACCGATGCCGGCCGACACAAAAAACAGCTGGCTGAGGAGCATGGTTACCAGCGGCGACAGTGGGTAACAGCGATTGTTGTCCAGCTGCATCGCCAGCGGCCAGTAGATACCCGCCATAAAGGCAAGAATGCCTGCACTGTAAATATAGAAATACTGGAGGATGACCGCACTGTCCTGAGTCATGGTTAACAGAGAGATGATCGCGCCCACAAACGGAATCAGCCCGGCAATGCCGACAAGAATTGCCAGTCTGGCAACAGCAATCATGAATTCGACCCCTGAACCCTGATTCGCAGTGGCTCCACTTCAGAAGGCTGCATACCCACCATTTCATTGTAGGCAGAGGCATGGACAACATCCGTTGACGTAACCCGGAAAGAGCCCAAGGTGTCCTGGACCTGCCAGCTGCTCCGGAAGAGTCGTGTTTTGCCATCAGAATCAGACAGCAGACGGTACTTACCGTCCATCAGGAGCCTGGCCATGTACTGCTGGCCTTCGATAGAAATGATTTCCAGCAAATCAATCGTTACATCGGATGTTCGCTTGAGATCGTCTAAGGTTATTCGCACGGGAAACTCCGGGGAAGTGTGCTGCGGGGAATGTACGACCGATAGATTATTAAAGATCAATCGATAGTTTTGGTCACTTGATCTTTTGCCAGAGATCCGTTCCCCAGAGCGCGACAATCTGCGTGTCGGGGGCAGTCAACCAAATGATCGTTGACCATGCCCGTGGCCTGCATGAAAGCATACACAATGGTTGGGCCCACAAAGTTGAAGCGCTCGCGTTTGAGAGCTTTGGACATGGCCTGTGCCTCTGAAGTGAAAACGGGAACATCTTCAAAAGCTTGCCAGCGGTTCTGTATCGGCGAACCACCGACGAAGGACCAGAGAAAATGGCTGAATGACGTGCCGTCTGCGGTCAGCTGCAGGTAGCTTCTGGCATTGCGGATGATGGATTGCACTTTCAGCCGGTTGCGAATGATGCCCGGATCACTGAGAAGAGACGCCACCTTCTGGTCGTCGTAGCAGGCAATGCGTTTGGGATCGAAGTGGTCGTAGGCGGCGCGGTAGGTGTGCTGTTTCTTCAGAATGGTGAGCCAACTAAGGCCGGCCTGCTGGCCATCAAGGCACAGTTTCTCAAACAGGGCCAGACTGCTGTATTCGGGGACACCCCAGACTTTGTCGTGATAGGCCACGTAAACAGGGTCGTCGCCACACCACGGGCATCGCTGTTCGCGCATGATTGGTCCTCAGGTTGGTTCGGAAATAGAGTGAATCGGTTGGTGCAGCACCCAGTTGATCGCCTGGTCATCGGCCATCCCCGCGGCCGGGTCGCCCACATTAATAGGCTCGACAATCGTGTGTACCCGCGGTGGCACTGGTCCCTGGTAGACCACCGCCATCAAACAATCGCCCACATGGCCCAGAGAGGCCTGCCAGTTCGCTCCGGGCCTGTCGCCGGAAAGTGCGAAATCTGATCCGACGGATAGAGTCTGAAGGTTATTGGCAATGCCCCTGCCGGTTGCTTTCAGCCAGGCTTCTTTCAGCGTCCATACTTTGAGGAAGTGTTTGGTGTCATTGCGGGTTAGAAGCCAGGCTTGCTCCTCCGGAGAGAACCATCGCCTGACCAATTTTTGCCAGCGGAGTTTGCGGGTAAGCGGTTCAATATCCAGGCCGATGGCGGGGCCTTCAGAGATCGCGCAACCGGCGATGCCGCCGCTGTGGCTCAGAGACAGACGCCAACCCGGCGGCGACGCAGACCGATCGGGCCGCCCGTCGAAGGGTTGGCACAGGTTTGCGTCCTGTCCCGAGGCCACAGCCAGCGCGCGGCGGATCAGCCATCGGCTCGCCAGAAAGTCACTGCGCGATAGTCCGGATATCCCGGCCAGTCGCTCGCTTTCCCTGATTGTCATCCAGGCTGGGGAATCGGGCGCCATAACGTCCGAGCTGGAACACAGCCAGACAGCCGGTGTCTGATCAGGGCTGGAGGCGTTCAATCGACCACCCACTGTCTTTTCGGGTGTATTCAAACCGATCGTGAAGCCGGCTCGGCCGGCCCTGCCAGAATTCAATGCGCTCGGGGATGAGGCGATAGCCACCCCAGAAATCCGGTAGCGGTACCTCGCCGTCGCCAAACTTCCGTTTTATGTCTGCTACTTTTTGCTCCAGCAGACCGCGGGAACTGATGGCTTTGCTCTGCTCCGATACCCAGGCACCAATCTGGCTCCCCCTTGGCCGCGATGCAAAATAGCGCAGCGACTCGGTCTTGCTGACTTTTTCTACCCTTCCCTGCACCTTGACCTGGCGGTTCAGGTCCAGCCAGGGAAAAAGCAGGGCTGCACGGGGGTTCTCGTCCAGCTCCCTGGCTTTGCGGCTGCCGTAATTGGTGTAGAACACAAAGCCTGACTCATCGAAGTATTTCAGCAGCACCGTACGGATATCCGGCATGGAATCCTCCCCGGCTGTTGCCAGCGACATGGCGTTGGGTTCAAGAATGCCGGCCGACCGGGCTTCTTCAAACCAGTGCGCAAACTGGCCTGAGGGGTTTTCGTCCAGGGCCTCGCGCTCCAGCCCGGCGCTCTCGAAATCGCGTCGCATATCTCCAATATCCACAGGCGGTGTCCTTTTCAGTCGTAGGAATTCAGTTGTACCGCTTGCCAGAATATCCCGTTCAATCTCGGTTGTCAGTCAGCGGGACAGTCGCCGCGTCCGATTAGAAAGTGCTGGTTACAAATTGTAAAAATTCATTTGAACCACTTTGACCCGACCAACCGTCGTTATGTGGCATATATATATCCTTGGCGGCTACAGGTCCGCTTATTAAATTTTGTAGAAGGCAATTTATTATGTTTGCGAGTTATGACGTATCGCTGGTTGCAGCATCTTTTGTAGTGGCGATATTTGCTGCTTATTCTGCTCTGTACTTCGGAGCGCGACTGATTGACTCCCGCGGCCGCGCGAGGGCTGTCTGGCTTGGTATCGGCGCATTGGCCATGGGTACCGGTGTCTGGACGATGCATTTCGTGGGCATGCGAGCCAGTCCGATGATGATTGATATGACGTACGGCCTGGGGCTGACAACGTTTTCCTGGTTGGCCGCGTTGATCGCCTCCGCTATCGCACTGCATTTGATCGGCCGCGAGAAGCTGGCGACGGTGACGTTCATCGGGGCCAGCGTGGCAATGGGTGCGGGCATCACGACCATGCATTACGCCGGTATGTACGCCATGAACATGTCGATGGCACCCTTATTCGATCCGGTGTGGCTAACAGTGTCGGTGCTCATTGCCCTTGGTGCTTCAAGTGCGGCTTTGGCAATCTGTCGCAGGGTTAGCCAAAAATCCGGCGGCCGGGCTGTCCTGCTGCAATTTGCATCCGCGCTGATCATGGCTACGGCCATCTGTGGCATGCACTACACCGGCATGCTTGGGATGACCTATCCGGAAGCTGCTGTGCCGGCAGCTGACAACCTGTTGCGCGGCGATTATCTGGGCATACCGCTGGCATTCCTGTGTACCGTGATGCTCGCATTGTCGGTGTCTGTGACAGGAATTGATATCAATGCCAAGCGACTGGCGGCTCGTCAGGCAGTTGAGGAAGAGCTTTGGGTCCAGTCGGCCGCTTTTACCGACAGCGTCACCGGTCTGGCCAATCGTTCAGCCCTCGAGCAGCAGGTTCTTGATCGCATTGCTATAGGGGATGGCAAGCAGTCGTTTGCGTTGATCTATCTGGATGTGTCCAACTATCGGGAAATCGGAGCAGCGATCGATAATCGCACGCTCGAGACGAGCGTCAGGTTCATTGCCGACCAAGTTGCGAAGTGCCTGGGCGATAGTGTGTTCCTCGCCCGGTATTCCAGCGGTTCGTTCATGGCTCTGGTGGACGATCCGAAGGCCGACAGAAACCAATCCGTTTTCCGCCGAATGCACATGCTTGAGGGCCTGAAAACCGACGCCGGCACGCCTGTGGTCTGGCGGGCCGGACAATCATTGTATCCGGAAACAGGGCACTCCAGTCGCCGCTTGATACGGGCCGCGATGGTTGGTCAGTCACTGGATCGGCTGGGTTCTTTTGACAATCTGGCCGATGACCCCAGCCTGATAAAAACCGGAACATAGGCTGAGCTGGCTGACAAATCAGCCGGCGGAGGACTATCCTGTACGTAAGAATGAAGGTTCCGTAAGGCAAACCTATCCTTTTCAACGTCTGGAGTGTCTGGTTTTGGCCCGTAAGCTATCGTTAATCGCACTGATTCTGGTTGCACTCTACTCCCTGGCGGGGTTCGTTGTGCTCCCCTGGTACTTGGAACGCACGATTCCCGATCGTATGGCCCGGCACCTGGGCTGGGATGCGACTATCGAAAGCGTTCAGGTCAACCCGTTTGCCATGAGTATCGAGGCGTCCGGGTTGGGAGCCCAGGACGGCGACGGCGAGCGAGTGCTGGCGTTTAGCCGGCTCTACGTCAACCTGGGTGTTCTTCGACTGGCGACCGGTACCGTGGCGCTTCAGAACTTCGAGCTGGATGAGCCTTTTGCCCGCCTCGATCTGCTGGAAGACTACAGCGTGAACGTTGCCCGCGACTGGCAGGCAAACAACCCCGCGGCGGAGCCGCAATCAGAAGCAGAATCCGGGGCAGAATCCTCTGACCCGATAAGGCTATTCCTTGATCGATTCCGAATTACCGGTGGGGAGGTCCTCTTCCGGGATTTCAGTCAGGGTGAGTCGAAAGAATTCCAGATTTCGCCGCTGGACCTTACCCTCAACGACCTAGCGACCTGGCCCCGGGAAGACAGTGAGAGCGATTATTACCTGTTGGCGGCCATCGGCAGCCAGACGATTGAATGGGAGGGCGACCTCAGCATTGCGCCGTTTTACTCCACTGGCTTCTTGAGCATTGCTGACGTCAGTCACACAACGCTTTCGCATTTTCTGGCGCCATACCTGCCCTATACCCTGTTGGATGGCAGTCTGACCCTTACCTCCAATTATGAGCTGAGCTCCGGCGAGCAGTTCTCCTTATCTACCTCCAACGGTGAAGTGACTCTGACCGATGTGGCCCTGGCCATGGCAGGTGATGTGGCGGGTGATACTGTGGGTAACGGTGACGCCGAGTTGCTGCGGTCCGGACGTATTCGTATCCCGGCGATCGATTTCGGCCTGATCAACCGGGAAGTCATCGTCGGAACCGTCGAGGTGGACGCTATCCGGTTAGGTCTGGAGCGCGATGAAAAAGGCGTTCTGAACCTGCTTCGGCCTTTTGTGGCTGGGGATAGTGGAGGCGAAGACAGTGCCGAAGACAGTGCCGAAGGCGCTGAGAGCGGAGGCGGCTCGTCTCCGGACCCGGCGCCATTCCGCTGGTCTGTTGCCGGTCTGGAGCTGGAAGACGGCCGAGTGGACTGGCTGGACAACCAGCCGGCCAACGCCGTTGACCTGACGCTGGAGCAGGTAACCCTGAGCGTTGGCCGGTTTTCCCAGGCGCTGGCAGAGCCGGTTAATTACGAGGCCGCAATGGCGTTGGCAGCCGGAGGTCGGTTTAACGTTCGCGGTCAGACCACGCTCCAGCCGTTCACGCTCGAAGCCGGCTTAAGCGTGGCTGACCTGGCCCTGGCACAATTTGATCCCTACCTGGGTGACATGACGAATCTAACCCTTCGCGACGGTCTCCTGAGCCTCGATGGCAACCTGGACCTGGATAATCAGCAGGCGCCACTCACCGGCACCTTTAGCGGTAACGGCGAGATTTCTGCGCTGGATATGCGCCTTGCCGATTCCGACTCTCCGCTGATTGCCTGGCAGAACCTGCGTCTGGAACCGCTGGAGTACAATCTCTCACCGGCCCGTCTTGAGATCGGTACTCTGACTTTATCGGACCCCAATATTAACGTGATCCGTGAGCAGGGCGGGCTGCACAATCTGGCGCGAATCCTGCCATCGAATGAAGGGTCGGAGGCGCCCGACACCGCCACAGACGACGAACCCCCTGGATTCATCTTCCGGGTCAACCAGCTCCTGTTGGAGGAAGGTGATATCTCGTACACCGATCAGACCGTTGAGCCCGTGTTCTCGACCAGTCTTGATCAATTGAACGGGTCCGTCACTGGAATAAGCAATGTGGCGCCGCAGCAGGGCAAAGTGTCTGTTCAAGGCAGGCTGGGTGATGTCGGCAGCGTGAAGTTTGACGGCGCCATTGGCGCGTTGGGTACCGAGGATGTCAGCAATCTGAACCTGCAGGTGGACGGTGTCGCATTGCCGGCACTGTCACCCTACCTTGGCCGCTATCTGGGTTATGGCGTCCGGAACGGCAAGCTGAACCTGAATCTGGACTACGAGATCGCCGGCTCCAGAATCGATGCGGCCAATCAGATCGTGCTGGACAGCATTGAACTGGGCGATGTGGTCGCCAGTGAACTGGCGGTAAACGCACCGGTGAAGCTTGGGCTGGCGCTGTTGCGGGATCGTCGGGGCGTGATTGATATCAACCTTCCGATCCAGGGCGATCTGGCTGACCCCCAGTTCAGTGTTGGGCCTATTGTCATGCGAACCTTCGTCAATCTGATTGCACGAGCTGCCACATCCCCGTTCAGTATGCTGGGCTCCCTGGCCGATATGACGGGTCTCACCGGTGAGGAGTTGGGTTATGTCAGCTTTGTGCCCGGGCGAGTTGCTATGATGGCGGGTAGCGAGGATAAGCTTGAAGCGCTCTCCGAAGCGTTGGACAAGCGGCCATCGCTGCTACTTAAGCTTCGCGGTGCCGTATCACCAGAGGTCGATGGCGAGTCATTGCGCCGGCAGTTGCTGGTCGAACAGCTGGGTATCAGTGAGCAACCTTCAGTCGCCGACCGGATTGCACAACTTGAATCGAGGTATCAGGCTGCCGGATTTGAGCAGACCCTCGCCGCGTTCCGGCAGGAGATTGTGGGTGAAGAAGATGACCCGGAGCGTCCGGAATGGGAGCAGGCACTGGTCAACCGTCTACTGTCCCGTGTGGAATTGCCACAAGAGGCCCTGGCGAGCCTGGCCCGCGCCCGCGGCGTTCGTCTGAAAGCTATGCTGCAGGATGATTTTGACGTATCGGATGACCAGCTGTTTTTATTGGAGCCTATTCAAGAGGCGGCACAGGGTGACGGTGGTTCAATCAAAGTGAATTTTGAGCTCGACGCACGTTAAGGCGAGGGTCGCAGCCTGCCTGGCAAGGTCAGGCCGTACTTTTCAACCAGAGATTGATAGAAGCCGCTTTCGATCAATGGCCCAAGCAGGTCTTCAATTGTCTGAACGCTGACCGGGCCGTCTTTGCGGGTTATGACTCCCAGCTCGTAACTCTGGTCTGCCTTCTCTGAAATCAGAAAGTCATTGCGCTGGTCGGGAAACCGCAAAAAATAGGCACGAAGGAATGAGCGGTTAACAACAGCAACCTCGGCAATGGAGGGGCGATCGGCCCTGATCAGATCCATATTACGTTGATGACTGTGGGATAGTTCGATATTGAACTGTTCTTGAAGCCCACCACTGTCGGTCTCTTGGTTGGCAAACCCGTAGTGGTAACCTGCGATCGCAACAATCTGGCGCTCACTGAGGTTTTCAAAAAAAGATTGGTCGCGGTCGTCCTTGTTCAGAGCAACGTAGACTTCTTCCACTTGTAAAATAGGGGCAGATGTTCTGATGATTGCCTGTTCCCAGCTCCAACTCGGGTGTTCGAAAAACATGACGTCAAACAGACCGCTGTTGAAATCCATTTGCCGCCGCTTGGGAGAGGTATGGATGACCTGAAACGACAGGTTGCTGTGCTGTTTTTCCAATTCGGCAAGAAGGTCGCCCAGCAGGCCTGTCGCTTTGTTGTTTTGGTCGACCATCGCGACCGGGGGGAAGCTGTAGACGCCAACACGGATGCTGATGGGCGGTGAGGCAGACACCTGACTGGCCGCGAAAAGGAAGACAAACCAGAGAACGGTCCCTTTCAGGTGTCTTATCATGGGCACTCCATGCTGTACACATAAAAAATGTGGATCATTTTTCAAGGTATCATGACAACCGGTGGCCCAGAAGCCTGAATATTAAACAATCGTAAAATAGGAGCGGCCATTAATGAGTCGGCCTTTAAGTCATTTTTTTGCCTATGTGTCGCGGCTTCGCTGGATCAAGCGCTGGGGCCTGATGCGCAACGCCATCGAAGAGAATGTGGCCACCCACAGCTGGGAAGTTGCCACCCTGGCTCATGCCCTGGCCATTATCCGCAACCGGCACTTTGACGGTGACGTGAACGTGGATCGGATTGCGACCGCCGCGCTCTATCACGACGCAACGGAGGTCATCACCGGGGACATGCCCACGCCGGTCAAATACCATTCCAGAGTCATGCGCGAAGCCTTCAGCGACATAGAGCACAAGGCCGAGGCAGAATTGCTGGCATTGCTGCCAGAGGATCTGCGATCAGATTTTGCGCCCTACATCGAGGAATCGACCTGGTCTGACGAGGAAAAGGAGTTGATCAAAGCGGCCGACCGGCTGTCGGCACTGTTGAAGTGTCAGGCGGAGATCCAGGCGGGGAACAAGGAGTTCGAGCCGGCTGCGGGGCACATCCGGCAGAAGCTTGAAACTGACGCCCTGCCGGAAGTGATGTATTTCCTCGAAGTATTTGCGCCGGGTTATCAGCGGCCGCTGGATAACCTGCTGGGTTAGCAGGCGAGTCGCTGATGCCCGTCCGGGAGGGTCAGTCGGCGCCGGAACCTGCCAGCATGCCGCCGCGTAGCGCGTCCTGGTTCAGGTTCTTGCGAACCAGATTTTCCGGGCTGCCCGCCAGTTCGCGGAACATGCCCATGGAGCCGAGCAGCGCCGATGATTCGTAGGGCACGAATACCCGCTCACCGTCTTTTGCCATATTGGGCAGTACCTTGATGTAGCTCTGGCCCAGCAGGTAACCGATAACCGTCTGTTTGTTGTCTTCGGTGTCGCCGATGGCGCTAAGCACCAGGCGAATGGATTCCTTCTCGCCCTCAGCCCGTAGAATCGCAGACTCCTTATCGCCCTGAGCGTTAAGGATGGCGGATTCACGCTGGCCCTGGGCCATGGCAATCGCCGCCGTTTTTTCACCTTCTGCCTCGGTCACCGTGGCCCGGCGTTTACGCTCGGCGGCCATTTGCAGGCGCATCGCCTCTTCCACTTCCTCGGGCATGCTGATGTCCTGAACCTCTACCCGGGTCAGCTTTACGCCCCACTTGGAGGCCGCTTCTTCCATCTCGGCCTGAATGGCGCTGTTCACTTCGCTGCGGGATTCGAACAGTTTGTCCAGTTCCATCTTGCCCACCACCGAACGCAGGGTGGTTTTGGCCAGAACCTCAACGGCCTGGGACATATTAGCCACTTCGTAAACCGCGCGGCGGGGGTCAATGATCTGGTAATACAGTGCACCGTTGATATTGACCGTCACATTATCGGTGGTGACCACGGGCTGGCCGGGGAAATCCATCACGGTTTCGCGCCGGTCAATGCGGGTCTCGTCACTGCTTGTGGGGTGGTAGTCATCACCCATCCGGACATACCGGATCATGGTGATGGGTCGTGGTCGGTCAATAAACGGGACGATAATGTTTACCCCGCTTTCGAGTATGCGGTTGAACGACCCCAGCCTCTCAATAACCATGACCTCGGACTGGCGTATGATCACAAGCCCTTTTGCAATGATAAAAACGCCGATGGCGACAACGATAAGACTGATAACCAGTCCCGGGGATAACATACTTTCCATGTTCACTGCTCCTTCTGGTGGTTCAGGCTGACGACGGCAGTGGTGCCGTCGAAGGTTTCAAAAATGACCGGTGTGCCTTCGGGCAGTTCCGTTTCGCCGGTGTCGCTGATCCGCAAACGGTAGAAATCACCGTTCACCTTCAGACCGGTCGCGTCGTCGAAATCCCGTTTCAGGGTATGGTAGACCTGACCGCGCTCTACGCCCGTACCGGTGGTGCCGTAGGCAACGCCTTTCGGCGACAAGCGGGGCTTGAGCCATTTGATGGCAACCGGCACCAGAATCCCGGAAAAGAGCCCCATGCCGGCAAGCTGCCATTCAAAGGATGCACCTAAAAACGCAAGCAAGGCGGTGAGCGCAGCGGCAATGCTCAGAGCCAGCAGCACCATCACGCCGGAAGTGAGTTCCGCAAGGCCTATAATCAGGGCGAGTATCAGCCAGAAGTGGGTGAGGCTCCATTCCATAGACAGTACTCCACTGGTGGGTTATCAGGTGCAGAATTGTACCCCGGAGTGCCCCCGGTGGTCATCAGCGCTGGATCAGTTACCGGTGCCGGTGCCAAAATTTGCCATGGGCTCTGGCTCCACACCTGCTAGAGTAAGTTCAGCCAAATCCAATTAGAGGTCACCTACAATGAAAGATCTGAACAACCGAGTCGCCGTAATCACGGGTGCAGGCTCCGGTATTGGCCGGGCACTGGCTCAGTCTCTGGCCGACCGGGGCTGTCGCCTGGCGCTATCCGATGTCAATGAAATCGGGCTGGCGGAAACCGCAGCCTTATGTGATCAAACGGAGGTGCGCACTTACCTGCTGGATGTATCAGACCGCGACGCGATTTATGCTCACGCGGACCTGGTGGCAAAGGATTTCGGTGCCGTCAATCTGGTGATTAATAACGCAGGCGTGGCGTTGAACGCGTCGGTACGTGAGATGACGGATGAAGACTTCAAATGGGTGATGGACATCGACTTCTGGGGTGTGGCCCACGGAACCCGGGCATTCCTGCCCCACCTCATTGCGTCCGGTGATGGTCATTTGGTGAATATCTCCAGTGTGTTTGGTCTGATTGGCGTACCAAAGCAGAGCGCCTATAACGCTGCAAAATTTGCAGTGCGCGGTTTTACGGAAGCTTTGCGCCAGGAAATGAAACTGGAAAAACAGCCCGTGGCCGTCAGTTGCGTGCATCCGGGGGGTATCCGCACCAACATCGCCAATTCGGCCCGTATGGGCGTATCAGACAACGCCTCTGCCCTGCGGGCCGGATTTGACAAGCTGGCGCTGACCACGCCGGAGAAAGCCGCGGCCACCATTGTGAAGGGCATCCTGAAAAATGAATCCCGAATTCTTGTCGGGCCTGATGCCTGGGGCATTGAGGCGCTGAACAGAGTGCTGGGCGCGTCTTACCAGCCGCTGGTCGAACGGTTTTCCCGCAAGAATCTCTATGATTGAGTTTGCCTCTGCGGTCCGCCAACCTGAGGAGAAGCGTTACAACCGGTTGGTTGATGCGGGCGACATAGCCTTGTATATTTTGTGAACCGTCGGCGGCACGGGATTGCCCCACGTTTCGGAACAGTGCCAGATGAAAATACCCCAGAAATCAGACTTAGGTGTTTCCCTTGAGCATAGTCGCTCCGGTTTGCGGGACAGTCACCGCCGCTCATTGATGAGCATACTGTTCCTGGTGACCGGTTCTGCGCTCCTGGTGTTCGGCACACTGCAGCTCATCAACGACCATATCTGGCTAGGCACCTTTGAATATCTGGTTTCAGGTCTCCTGTTATGGTCACGCCAGGGCTTGCGGAATACCCGCCACCTGCACCGCTGGGTTTACGGCTTCCTGGTCTCGTTTTGCTTCTTTTCACTGCTGATCATTTTGGTTCCGGAAGCTTCCATTACCGCATTCGTGTGGATACTGATGATTCCGGTTCTGTCCTATCTGTTGTTGGGAAAATCCGAGGGTTTGCGGCTGAGCCTGCCTTCCCTGATCGCAGGCTGTGTGATTTTTGCGGTTTATCAGGGCCGGATTGACAGTACTTTTGCCATTATTGATCTGCTGAACATGGTGCTCTGTGCCACTCTGATGTTGTTTTTTATACACATCTACGAAACCCGGCGTGAAGAAGCTGAGAAACGGTTGTTCGACATGGCGCAGCTGGATTCCCTGACCGGGCTGGCCAACCGCGCCTGTTTCAACAGCGTGTTGAATCGTACGATGGCAGAATGCAATCGTAATGGTTCAGGCTTTGCCCTGGTGATTATGGATATCGACCACTTCAAACGGGTGAACGACACCATGGGCCACGACGCTGGTGATCAGGTGCTTAGCCGGATTGGCAGTTTGCTGACCGAGCGCCTTCGAGCTACGGACTCGGTCGGCCGCCTGGGTGGGGAGGAATTCGGGCTGATCCTGCGGGACCTTTCTCCGGACGCCGCTTACGCGCTGATCGAGGAGCTTCGGGAGCGTATCGCCAGCGATGAAATCTCCTACGGCGAGGCCAGGATCCAGCTGACAGCCTCTTTCGGCATTGCCCATTACCCGGATCATGCCAAAAGCTCCGAGGCCCTGTACCGGCTTGCAGACCGCTGTCTCTTCGCAGGCAAGCGCGCCGGCCGCAACACCGTTTCCCAGGCGGGTGTGTCGATGTTGGGGTAGAGACGTTTGCGCGCCTCAGTGAACCGCCCTGTACACTAGAGGCTGAAGGCCTTCTCCAGTTCCGTCAGCCCGTCTTCCAGGTAATCCAGCAAGCGTTGCAGACTGGGAAGGGTCCGGCGGCAGCCGATCAGGCCGAATTCAATGTGGTCGCCGTAGCTGTTCAGGGTCATGTTCAGGGCCAGACGGTCCATTGCGATAGACACCGGGTAGCTGCCGATCAGCTCAGCGCCGTTCCAGTACTGCTTTTCGCTGGGACCCGGCACGTTGGAGATCACCACGTTGAAGGTCTGCCACTTTGGCGCAAGCCCGGTCAGCAGCTGGAAACTGGCCGGGGCCAGCATCATGCTGGTGTAGTTCAGAATTCCCTCCGGCGTCATCTCCGCATAGCGGGCCTTTGATGCCTGCACATCCCTATGGATGTAGTTGAGCCGCTCTGCCGGGTCGCTCAGATGGGTGCCCAGAGACGCCAGGATAATGCCCACCTGATTGCCTTCCGCACTGTCATCCCGCCGCAGGGAAACCGGGACCATGGCAACCAGGGGCTTGGCTGGTAATGCGTCCTGATTCAGCAGAAACGCTCGCAGGGCCGAGGCGCACATGGCCATCACCACATCGTTGATGGTGGTGCCGCTGGCTTTGCAGACGGCCTTGATGCGGGGGAGTGAATACGACTGGGCGGCGAAGCGCCTGGACCCGGTGATTTTCTGGTTCAGAATGCACGGTGGCGCGTGAAAGACGGACTGATAGACCGGATGATTGCGGGCCTCACGTACCGTCTGCAGCAGCGCACGGCTGACTCCGGGCAGGGTGCTGATCTGTTTGCCGGACTCTCCCAACATGTGTGAGACGTTGCGCCACAAAGATGGATTTTCCTGGCCGTTCTTGCGTTTTTTACTCTTCGGCATTGACCAGATTGCAGGCATGTTTCGTTTGTCTGGATCACTACTCACCATTCTCTGGAACAGGCGCATGGCGGAGACGCCGTCCACGAGCGAGTGGTGAACTTTGGTATAGACGGCAAACTGGCGTTCCCGCAGACCTTCAATCAGATGAAATTCCCAGAGTGGGCGCTCACGGTCCATCAGGTGGCTGTGCTCGGCGGACACCAGGGACAGTAGCTCGCGGATGCGACCGGGGGTTGGCAGGGCTTCAAACCGGAAATGGTGCTCCAGATCCAGCTCCTTGTCTTCGGTCCAGCCCGGCTGACCAAATTTGCTGGTCAGTTTCAGGTTGAACGGCGGTGTGACAACGGTTTCTGCGCGCAGCTGATCGGCCAGGCGAGCGACATAGTCATCACCGGCGTCGTCGGGAAACCTGAAAAGCTGCAATCCGCCTACGTGCATGGGTTGCTGACGTTTTTCCAGCCAGAGGAAGACCTGATCAACCGGGCTCAGTCGTTTCACGGGCAATATCTCTTTGTTGTCATTGTTATTGTCTTGTTGGCAGTGTTGCAGCATTTTGGGTCGGGTGGAAGTGTCGAACTGAGGTCGTTCAGGCGCAAAAGGCTGTGGCTGAAAGGTCTGTCCTGCTATGACGGACGAAGTCTTAGGTCAATATGAATCAACGCTGTCGAGCAAAATTCCGGAACAATCGCATAGGGATAAAAGGGGAAAGTGAGTGAAACCGATCGTCTTTCAGTCTTGCCTTCTGGTTATGGTGGGGTGTTTTATCTCTCTCTATGCCCATGCCCAGGATCGTCCGGGGGTAGAGCTGGAAGACGTTAGAACCTCCGACATCATCAGTGAAGTCAGCCTGAACGGCACTGCCAACGCCCTGCGTACTTCCCGCTTGTCCACGGCCGTCGCGGGCCTGGTTGATGATGTGCGGGTTGAGGCAGGTGATCGGGTCGAACAGGGCGATCTTTTGGTCGGACTGGACAACGAGCAGGCCGGCTTCGAGCTGGCCAGTGCCCGAGCCGAATCGGCCGAGGCCCGGGCCCGGCTTGAAGAAGCCCAACGGCGCCTGACGGAGGCGCGCTCCGTTGGCGCCGGTCGCAACATCGCGGCCACTGAGGTCCAGTGCCCGGGAGAGCCAAGTGGTCGCCACGCAGGCGGCCCTCGGCCGGCTCAGCGCCGAGGAAAAACGACGTCAAGTCGTGCTTGACCGGCACCGCATCGAAGCGCCCTTTGAAGGCGTGGTCAGCCATCGCAACAGCGATTTGGGCGAATGGGTGACACCGGGCGATGAATTGCTGACTCTGGTTGATACCACTAACCTGCGGCTGGATTTTCGGGTCCCGCAGGATTACTTCGAACGGGTCACCAGGGACTCGGAGCTTCTGGTTCACCCGCTGGGCACGGGCGGGAATCCGGTCGTCGCCAGAATTGAGTCGTTGGTGCCAGTCAGCGATCCTGAAGCCAGGACCTTTCTGTTGCGGGCAACTGGCCCCGAAGCATTCACGGCTCTGCCGGGCATGGCGGTTCGAGCAACCTTGCGGGTCTCGACCGGGGAGCGGGGCATGACCGTCTCCCGGGACGCCATCAACCGCTACCCGGACGGGCGGGTCACTGTCTGGCTGGCGGAATCTGCAGGCGATGATCTTTATGAAGTGCGGGAGAAACGAGTCGAAGTCGGCTCTGGTTTCGATAACCGCATGGAAATCCTCAGCGGGCTAGAGGGTGACGAGCAGGTGGTTATTCGCGGTAACGAATCCCTCGAAAACGGCGCCAAAGTCAAGCTCGCCGAACGGGGTTCCCGCTGATGTTTGCTGGCGTCATCCGCCACGGCACTCTGGTGACCGTGATTACCCTGATTCTGGCGATTATTGGTTCGGCCGCCGCCTTGCGGATCCCGGTGCAGATGATTCCGGATCTGGAAACCCGCACCATTACGGTGGAGACCCAATGGCCCGGCGCCACACCCCAGGACATCGAAAAAGAAATCCTGATTGAACAGGAACGTTACCTCCGCAACGTGCCCAACCTGAGCGAAATGGCCTCCACGGCCTCCAGCGGCTCTGCCGAGATTGAACTGGAGTTCCCGTTTGGTGTGGATATCACCGAAGCCCTGATCCAGGTAAACAACGCCCTTAGCCAGGTATCAAACTACCCCAGCAATGTGGATGAACCGCGCATCGTGGCGGCCTCATTCTCTTCCAACGCCTTTATGTATTTCCGCGTGTCGACCCTGCCGGGTAATCCCCGGGAGCTGGACATCGACCTGATGCGTGACTTTGTGGAAGATCGCGTCAGGCCCCGGATGGAAAGCGTGCAGGGGGTCTCGGAAGTGACGGTCGGCGGTGGGGCTGACCGTCAGATGCAGATCACCGTGGATGAGGCGAAACTGGCCCAGCGAGGCCTCAGTCTTCTGGACCTGCGGGATGCCATCACCAGCCGGAATCAGGACGTGTCTGGTGGCGAAGTGGACGCCGGTAAACGCCGTTATCTTTTGCGCACGGTGGGGCGATTCCGCGATCTTGAGGAACTGCGCAGTCTGGTCGTGTCCCGCACCGGCGACAGTGTGGTGCGCCTGTCCGAGGTAGCCAGTGTGGAACAGGATCACTCTCGCATCCGCGAGCTGTCCTATATCAATGGTCAGCGGGTTCTGGGGCTTCAGGTGCGACGGGAGAGCGGTTCCAACGTCATCAATATCAAACGCGGCATGCTGGTGGAAGTTGATGCCATCAACGCCGAGGTTTTGAACCCCGAGGGAATGGAACTGGCGTTGACTGCCGACGACGCCCGCTATGTGGAAGCCTCTGTGGCGAATGTCTGGACCAACCTCGGCATTGGCGCCGTGTTTGCGACCCTGGTGATGTTCCTGTTTCTGAGATCCTCCCGCGCGACCTTTGTGGGCGTGGTGGGCATTCCTTTGTGTGCCATCGCGGCGTTTTTGGGGCTGATGATGACTGGCCGCACCATTAACGTCATTTCCCTTGCGGGTGTCGCTTTTGCCATCGGGATGACGGTGGACAACAGCATCGTGGTGCTGGAAAACATCGAGCGCCACCGGCGTCTGGGGCTGGACAAATTTGAGTCGGCCCTCAAGGGAGTTCAGGAAGTCTGGCCGGCGGTGTTGGCTTCTACCATGACCACTATTTTGGTGTTTCTGCCGATCCTGTTCATCGAGGAAGAAGCCGGGCAACTGTATTCTGACGTGGCCATTGCGATTTCGGCCGCGATTTTCGCGTCCATGCTGGTGGCGGTTACCGTGATTCCTACTCTGAGCGCACGGTTAGACTTTGGCATCCGCGAGTCGGACACGGATCGCTTTGGCAACACCGTGTCGGGTGGCTGGGCGGCCACTATTGTCGGCGGGGTGCGATGGCTGGTGAGCGGACCTCTCAGGCGGGGCGTGGTCATTCTTGGCACGGTGGCGCTGAGTTTCTGGATCATATTCTTCCTCACCCCGCCCGCGGAGTATTTGCCGGAAGGCGAGGAGCCGAAAACCTTTGCTTCCATGAACGCACCGCCGGGTTACAACCTGTCTGAAATGGAAACCATTGCCAAACAGGTGGAAGATCACTTTCTGCCTCACGTTCAGGCCGACCCGGAGGCCTATGAAAGCGGCGAAACGCCGATTCCGCCCCTCGCGTACCTGAACATGCAGATCAGTCCCACTAACGTGCGGATTATTGCGGAAACGGTCAACGCCCGGCACATTGAAGTGTTGATGGACGAAATTACCGGTTTTTACGAGCAGTTTCCGGGCATGCGCGCTTTTGCCGCCAAGGGCTCCATTATCTCCAGCAACGACGGTGGCACGCGCAGCATCAACCTGGATATCTCCGGCCCGGACCTGGTGTCGATTTACGAAGTGGCTAACACGGCTTATGGCCGGGCCCAGGAGATTTTCGGCAACCCCCGCATTCAGACCCAGCCATCGACTCTGGCCCTCGCACAGCCCCTGATCCAGGTGCGGCCGGACTGGGACCGGGCGGTGGAACTGGGGCTGAGCACCGAGGCCATTGGCTTCACCGTGGCGTCGCTGACCGAAGGCTCCTATGTGGATGACTTCTTCCTGGACGACGACAAGATCGATATCTACCTTTACGGCAGCGCGGGTCGCAATCCCAGCCTGGATCAGCTGCCGGATGTGATGGTGCACACTCCTCAGGGCGCCACACTGCCCTTGTCGAGCCTGGCGACCATTGAGGAAACTGTGGATACCAGTACCGTGCGCCGACTGGACGGCCGACGTACGGTGACCCTTAATGTCATCCCGCCGGACGATGTGCCTCTCGAAGCGGGTGTTGAAAAAGTCCGGACGGAATTGCTGGGTGTCATGCGGGACAGTGGCGAGATCCCTTCAGGCGTGGCCATTGATATTTCCGGGGCGAGCGACCAGCTCAACGCCACCCGCGATGCCCTGAGCGGAAACTTTATGATTGCGGTGGTGATTGTCTACCTGTTGCTGGTGGCGATCTTCGCTCACTGGGGCTTCCCGCTGCTGATTCTGACGGCGATTCCGTTGGGTATCGCGGGCGGCATCGTGGGCCTGGCACTGATGAACCTGGTGGGTGGTTTACTACCCAGAATCGGCCTGCTGCCCCTGAGCCAGCCTTTCGACATGATTACGATGCTGGGCTTCCTGATTCTGATGGGTACGGTGGTGAACAACCCGATCCTGGTGGTGGAACAGGCAAGGCAAAATCTGCGGCAGCGGGAGGTGTCGGTGGTGGATGCAGTGATCGGTGCCGTGGAAACTCGCCTGCGGCCCATTGCGATGACCACATTGACCACTATCTGTGGCCTGTCACCGCTGGTGTTCCTGCCGGGCGAAGGCACGGAGCTTTACCGAGGCGTGGGCGCGATCGTTCTGTTTGGTCTGGCCGGTGCAGCCACGGTAACGCTGACGTTCCTGCCGGCGCTGACGGTGTTTGTTCTGGGGTGGCGCCGGAAGTACGGTGCGACTCCGGTTTCCGAGGTCTGAGAGTTCGGTGAGAGTTCGGTGAGAGTTCGGGGAGTGATCGGGGCAAATAAAAAAGCCGGGGTATCGTCCCATAGAAGGTGTCGATAGCCCGGCGACAATGCCAACAACAATGATCTGATGGTCCGGCCGGGTCCCTAGCCGGGAGAATCTTCCCTACTTTTACTCTATGCGAAGCGCGTGCCAATAAGCTGAATCTTTTAAATTCAGTACGTTATCGATGCAGTCATGCATTGTTAATCTGGTGTTTATGCGCCGTGACGGGGCAGGCGCACCGGATAAGCGCTTTCAGCCCCTCTCGTCGACGGCGTCGCTCTTGCGAAGCAGTTGCATCGGAACCCGATAGCGCATCCCGCGGGAAAGTCCGGTGCCGCGAACTGTACAGGTTTTCCGGTTCACCTTGAGGATGTCGCCCTGGCGCTCGCCGCGACCAGACGCAAACCACACCGACTCGCCGACCGACCAGTTTGCCCGATCTATTGTCGGGTCTGGCAGCGCAAAGCCGTCTGCGGATAACGACAGCTCATGCCGCGCTGCCAGATCTGACAGCGCTGCCCGCGCCGCTCCGGCGCGCCCGTTGGCGTGCAGGTCGTCCAGAATCCGGTAGAAATGCCGGTTGTGAACAGACCCGCGAAACCGCTGGCCGGCACTGTGCTGCAACAGGTGGGCAAATTCATGGCAACAGGTGTGGGCCAGCAGGTTAAGCGGGCTCAGCTTCCCGTCAAAGTACCCCCGCTGCCGGATTTCCCGGCCCGACAACCAGCCGCTGGCGGTTTCCGGCCTGTGCTTGGCTTCTATCATTCGCGCGCCATAGGTGATCTGGTGCTGCCCGCTACGGGGATCAAACCGATGATAGGTCGCCTGCCCGGACCCGACACGGCAAACGAGTTCCCGGTACGAAGTCGACCAGAGAATCTGTTCGGTAACGGTGCACATCAGCTCGCCGAGCCTGTGCGAATGGGAGGGAGTCTTGGTCATGACGGACAGGATAATGCATTTTCCTGTGTCAGAGAAAACAATGCCCCGAACGATTGATCATCGCCGGGGCATTGGACTTGCTGAACGCCAGAAGCGACTTACGCTTCGACAGGCGAGCGCCAGTCGTCTGCACCGGACGTTCCGGCAACGGCATGTTCCCAGGTAACCTTGCGGTAGGACAGGGAGGCCGTTACCAGCTGAGTGAAGTCAGCACTGGCGGTGTCCTGGCAGTGCGGCATGTTGCAGTCGATGTCGATAATGGTGGCATCTTCCAGGATGGTAGAGAAGAAGTGCTCCTGCTTGCCCTCAACAGACGTGCGGTACCACTTCAGTTCAACCTTCGGCAGCATTTCGCCAGACGCCAGTGCGTTGTACATCAGCGGGGTGGCTTTGTTCAGTGCAGAGGTGAACTTGAAGGGCTTGTGAACGCGCTGGCCGGAAGGCTGACCGGATTGTGGGTCAGTCGGAACGGTCACAACGTGGCTGAATTCCTGAACCAGCACTTCGTCTTCGTGACCTTCAACGTAGATGTTGCCTACGGAATCGGAAGTGAATGCGCCGGCGGTGATGTTGCCCTGAGTCTGGCCTTCGATGCTGATATAACAGGGAGTTGGCATAGTCTGCTCCATGACGTTTGAGTGAGTAAGTGTCCCAAGGTTTTCCCTGGACACAAGGCTCATTACAAAGGCCGTGCCAGAAAGATAAAAATCAATATAAACATGGGCTAATGAGGTGCGCGCTTGCTTCTGTGATTGCCGTCGGGCAATCCGTTGCTGACGCCGGGGCCAAATGTTGCTGACTGGGCAACAAATGGCTCGTTTGATGGCCGGTATGCCTAGCGCAGGGAGTGCCTCATCAGGGGTTCGGTCATGGTTGTGCCCGGTCACCGAGCGGGCATACGCCGCCAAGGCCCAGGGTCGGAATCGGATCGTGGTTTATGTCAGCGTTATCAGAATAACGACTGTCCTGCCTGCCATAGCAGTCGAAGTGCCAGCAGGGTCAGCACAAGGTTGAAGATATGCTGGAAATGTCGATTCTCGAGATTTTTCAACAGGTGCAGGCCGATCCATGTGCCGGCAAAGCCGAAGGCAATCATTCCCACAATAAATAACAGCCATTCATGAAACACAAAGCCTGCCAGGCCGAACACCAGGGCTTTGGGGGCATGCTGCAGGCTCATGGCGGTGGCGAAGGTGGCGACGGTTTTGAAGCGGTCCTCGTGCATCTGTTTGATGAAAGCTGCTACCAGTGGCCCGGTTGCGCCCACGAACAGGCTTGCGAAGCTGGTGAATGCCGAAGCAACGAAAATACCGGTGCGGCCGAATACGCCTCTGGGCAGTGCCGGCCCCCAGCAAAGATAAAGCACGAAGCCGGCAATGGTCAGTTGCCAGAGGTGTTCGGGCAGGTCCACCAACAGCCAGGCACCAATAGCCGCACCTACCAGAACACCGGGCGCGAAGGCGGCTATGGCGCGCCAGTCGGTGTGCCGCCAGGTCAGGGTCGCCCGCCCCAGATTGGAGCCGAGCTGGACCATGCCATGGACTGGAATGATGACCGCCGGTGGAATCCACAGGGCCATCAGCACCAGCAGTAAAAGACCACCACCTGCGCCCAGGCTGGCGGTGATCATGGAAGTAATGACCGAGGCCAGCATCAGCCCGACGGCCAGCGCCGGGCTGATGCTGTCGGGCAGAACGGTCAATTCCACTACCGCGCCAGTGCCGCGTTGATCGACTTGACGGTCGAGCGATGCGCCACGCTGCGATAGCTGTCGCTTTCAGGCATTACCCGTTACTCCCGGTGAAGATTATCAACTCATAGTGGAAGTCCTTCGGCGCTAATGCAACCTGATGCATAACGTACCTCAGTTGCAGAATGAATCGCCTGACAGGCGATCGTTAGCGCAAATTGTTTCGGTCGCCAGTTGTACATCGGCAACGTAATACAGTGAGGCCAGACCGAAGCGGTTCCGTCCCAGATTATGGAAAATCATTCCAAACAGAATGTCGCCGGCGCTGAAGTTATCGTACTCTCGGGCAAAGAAGGCGGCCGGCTTCGACAGATCCTCATCTTCCAACAGCGAAACCACCCGCCCCAACCCACCGTGATAGGCCTGAACCAGAAGCAGAGAAAATAGCCGATCACGCTTTTCAGCCGGCAGGTTGCCAAACCGTTTCATGAAGGCCGGCTCCAGGTTCCGGGCATTCTGTTGCATGAGTTTCAGGGCGCAGTCCACCTGGGCCAGGCGGTGCCAGTGGTTGTCCGGGCTGATCTGGCAGTCGCCAAGTGCGGAAGGCGACAGCTGCAGTATTCCTTTGGCGTTGGCGGTGGAGTGGGCCCGGGGCTGGCCGCTGCTTTCGATCAGCACCTGGCCACCGAGATACCGGGGCAAAGCGTCGGGCAGGCTCAGGCGCTGCTGATTGAGTCGGGTTTCGTACACGTACTGCATTGCCTCATGCAGCGAGCGGGGCTGGTCAGCAGAGGCAAAACTCAGGTCGTCCCAGGTGCCCCAGAGTCGATCTGCTTCCGTTGCGCCGAGATAGCGATCAACCGCGGCCGAAAGATCAACGTGGGGTTGAAGGCACGACAGTGCGAAAGGATAGCCTGTCTTGCTGAGGCTGCCCGGCGTCCAGTCGTCCACGTCGCCTCTCGCCGCCATCAAGGCTCTTGTCTCGTTCAGTCGGATCTGGGTAGCCTCACGACTGGCGCCATCCTCGATAAAGCTCAAAAACTTCCCACGACGATCAAATAGAATGTGGCGATCGGGCCTGGAGCAGAATCCGCGTTCTTTTAATACCCAGCGCCGGATGGTAATGATGTTGTCGTAGACGCCTTTACTGGTCCAGTAAGGCGAATCACGGACGACGGTGAGCCAGTCATTCTCGGGCTCGGGTGGTTCGCTGGCCTGGACGATCGGTGCGATACTAATGGCTACTGCGCCCAGAAGAGCAACAAAAGAAACGGGAATTCTCATGAAGCAATCCGAATACCTTCGATTTGACGCCGTCGCCCTTGCCGACCTGATCCGTCGCAAAGAGGTGACTGCCCGCGATGTCTGTGACGCGGCCATTGCGCGTGCAACGTCGGTTAACGACCGGCTGAATGCCATTTGCTACTCCCAGTATACGGAGGCACAGGAACAATCTTTCTGTCCAGATGGTACCTTCTGCGGCGTACCAATGCTGCTTAAAGATCTGTCACAGCAACAGCAGGGCCATCCCTGTACCTACGGCAGTCGGGGCCTGAGAAACAACATTGCCGATCAGGACTCGGAATACGTGCGCCGTGCCCGGAAGGGCGGTGTGGTGTTTATGGGCCGCACGGCCACACCTGAATTTGGCTTGAAAGGCGTAACCGAATCGAGCCTCTGGGGAGCGACGCGCAATCCCTGGAATACGCAACTGACCCCCGGCGGTTCCAGTGGCGGTTCCGGTGCGGCCGTGGCAGCCGGTATCGTGCCGATGGCCGGTGCCAATGATGGTGGTGGGTCTATCCGCATTCCGGCGGCTTACAACGGGCTGTTCGGCCTGAAACCTTCCCGTGGACGAATCTCCGCCGGGCCCTATGCCGGTGAGGCCTGGACGGGTGCCTCCACCGATCACGTGCTTACCCGAACCGTCCGGGACAGCGCGGCCATGCTTGACGTACTTGCGGGCTCGGCGACGGGTGACCCGTTCAGGATCGCGTCGCCAGAGGCACCGTTCAGTGAACTCATGCAGCAATCGCCAAAACCATTGCGCATCGGTGTGTTTACATCCTCACCCTACAATACCGAGGTGGCCCCGGAATGCGTGGATGCGGTAGAAGATGCCGCGCGCATGCTGGAAAGTCTTGGCCACACCGTCGAGTATGCCCGGCCCGAATTTGACGGTATGGCTCTGGCCCGTTGTTACCTCGGACTTTATTTCGGCGAAGTGTCGACCCTGATGGATTTCGCCAAAACCGAGTTGGGTGCCGGTGACAGCGATTTCGAACTGGATACCCGACTGATCGCCATGTTGGGGCGGACTTTGCCTTTGCCCGAGTATGTCAGGCGCCGTCAGCAATGGAATGATTTTGCCCGCGCCCTGGGCGCCTATTTCGAACGTTATGATATGTACTTATGTCCTACGGTTGGCCAGATGCCGGCAAGGATCGGAGAGCTCGACACACCGCCCCACCTGCGATTCGCAGCGAAGCTGATGCTGAAGCTGAATGCGGGAAAGATGGTGCATCGAAGCGGCCAGGTTGATCAGATGGCCTTGGAAAGTCTGGCAAGAACCCCATTTACTCAACTAGCTAATCTGACAGGAACACCGGCTATGTCGGTCCCACTGAACTGGAGCAAAGACGGCCTGCCCGTTGGCGTTCAGTTTGGCGCGCCTCATGGCGCTGAAGGAGCATTGTTGCAACTGGCGGCGCAGCTGGAGGAAGCCAGCCCCTGGTTCGGTCATTATGAGAGGCTGGAGGCCGCTTTTTGACGCATCAGTGTCCGTCATTGTGATCCGGGCGTGTCAGTTTCACGTTTATCTTTATATCAGGAACAGTCTATGCTGTTAGACAGGAAGACCCTTTCTTCCTGCAATACCCTGATGGCATCGAGGAGGCGAGTAACGTATGAACCAACCGATGGCAATCGACGAACTGGTGTCTGTAGCACAGGCCGAAGCCATGGGGGAGCTCGACGCCCCGATGATGGCGATCGTACTGTCCAGTGAACAAAGCTACGATCTGCCCATAAACTCTCTTGAGACCGATGCCGACAAAGCCCGTTGGGGACTGATCCTTCGCGCGGCCCGTGAACACGTGGAAGCCGATGCGGTGGCTGTGCTCTACCCGGCCTGGACCACTATTCGCAATAAGAAACCTGCGGCAACGGCCGTGGAAGGGGACGAGCCGGACAGGCTAAAAGCTGAAGACGCCGCGTCTGATAGCGAAGACCCTGTTGAACCGATCGATACCCTGTTTGTGCAGCTTCATACCCGTGACCGGATCTATTGGCGCGGTTTCGAGCAGATCCGTGATCCCAAGCACCAGCGGATCATTGGTTTCCGCCGGATCAAGGCGCTATCCACAGAATACGGCAGGGACGATGCGCCTTCGGTTACTTCATGGCTCAACACCCTGTTTGAGCCGCTGCCGGATGAAGGCGAGGAAACCGACATTGATCGGGAACTTGCCGATATGCTGGAAGAGCCGGAAGTCAGCGCCGCGCTCTATCCACGCCAGCTCCGTGCTCTTCACTGAGGAAATCCTGACCCTGATGTCGGACTAGTGTTCCGATATCAGGGTCAGGCACAGCTGTGCGTTCTGCACAAAATGGGCAAACGCCATGAGTTGTTCCTGTGATGGGACATAATCAGCTGCAGCGTTATCGGCATAAAACAACCCGATCAATCGCCCTTTCACTTTGATGGGTGCCACCAGTGCAGGTACTCGCCCCAGCCAGGGGTCGAACGCAACCGCTTCCATTTTGTTTTTCGGCTGGTAAATGTAGTGGCTTGCTTTGGGCAGAATTACCCCGAGAACGTCAGAACCGTCCCGCCGAATCGAGAAATTTTCCTTCCAGGCGTCGGTGCCTTTACCGCCCAGTTTGCGGGGAACCAGTTCCTGACCGCTGCGGTCGGTCATCAGTAGCGCGACTCGTTGCATGCCCACCGCGCGGTGTATGCCTTCAATCACCAACTGGCAGACCTCGTTGATATCGGGTTTTTCCGCCAGGGTATGGGTCAGATCCCGCAAAATCTGCAACTGCAGAACCGGGTCAACCTTGGGCGCATGGTGCAGGCTGGCATCCTGCTCGGACTGGTTGCCCGGCATCAGCGCGGTGACCTGGGGTATCCCCAGGGATACGGCGACCCGCGCGGCTTCTCCGGCGTTGACCTTGACCCGGTCGCGAACCGTTGCTGGCGCCTCTCCGATATCCTCGGCAAGCGCTTCCAGAGCTTTATCCATGTCCGCGCCGCGCCAGCCCTGCTCTGACAGCCTGGCCATTTCCACCGAGTGGCGCACCAGGCTGGCGGCTTTGGAATTGGCCTTGCCGGCGGACACCACCTCTTTGATAAACGGACCCAGGGACCAGGCCTCCACCAGCCCCCGGGTGATCTCGGTAAAGGTTGAATGAAGCACTGTTTTCTGGGCCTGGACAGGTGGTTCATCCAGCTGTAGCGCTTTCTCGAGTTCCACGGCCTGTTCGGTATCGCAGGACCAGAACGCCAGCTCGCCGATGTTCATCAGCAAAGCGCCGATAAACACCTCCTCAAGCGCCTGTTCATTGCGCTTGGGCATCAGGCACCGAGCCTGAACTGCGGCATGGATAGCACGGGCCAGGCAGCGCAGCAGGTGGGGACGGTCCGTGCGTTTGAGCAGTGAATCCACGATCAGCGATGAAATAGCCATGGATTTAACAGCGTCAAAACCGATCAGCGTAATGGCCCGGCTGACCGTGCTGACCTGGGTGCGTGTCTGGTTATAGAACACGGTGTTGGACAGTCTGAGTACCTGGGAGGTCAGTTGGGCGTCGTTGAGGATGACATTGGCCAGTTCGTTGACCGTACTGTTCGTGCTGTCCGTCAGTTCACCAATCCGGCGTAAGGTATTGGCCAGGACCGGCAATTCCACTTTGCTCAGATAGGTCACCCAGGCCTGGGTGGAATTCATTCTCGGAACGGTCTGGTCATTGTTTTTGTTCAAAGTTGTATCCTTGCTGAATCCGAACGTAAAACGTAGTTTTTACAGTTTAGTTCAACTGACAATCGAGTGTCAGCGACGGTTGCGTATCGCTTGTGTAAAGCGATGGCCGCAAATGGCGCGCAGGGATAGTGGGATCTACCAAGCCTCCCGGGCTCGGGTTTGCCCGGGGTTTGCTTTATACTTGCCGGTTATTTCACGTACGCTTAAAACGTCGGCAGGGTTAATCGGTGATTGTTTTTGATCAGGTTCAGAAATCCTATCAGGTGAAGGGGCAGGCGGTTCCCGCGCTGCAGCCCACCAGCATGACCATCGAAACCGGGGAGATCTTCGGCATTGTCGGGCACTCCGGTGCGGGCAAGTCTACCCTGGTGCGGTTGATCAACCTGCTGGAGCCGCCCACTGCGGGCCACATCCTGATCGACGATGAAAACATTACCCGCTACAGTTCGGCGGAGTTGCGTGCTTTTCGTCGCAAAGTCGGCATGATTTTCCAGCACTTCAACCTGCTTTCCTCCAAGACAGTCGCAGACAACATAGCGTTCCCCATGAAGCTGGCGGGGATCTATTCCGCGAAGGAAATCCGTGACCGGGTGGATGAACTGTTGCAACGGGTCAGTCTGGGCGATCAGGCAACCAAGTTTCCTTCCCAGCTGTCCGGTGGTCAGAAACAGCGGGTCGGCATTGCCCGCGCCCTGGCCTGCCGTCCGACCATTTTGCTGTGCGACGAAGCCACCAGCGCCCTGGACCCGCAGACTACCCAGTCGGTTCTGCGTTTGCTGGCGGATATCAACAAGGAATTGGGCCTGACCATTGTGTTGATCACCCATGAAATGGACGTGGTGCGTCGAGTATGCGACCGGGTGGCGGTGATGGACGCCGGTGAAGTGGTGGAAATGGGCGCAGTCAGCGACGTTTTCCTGCACCCGAAACACCCGACCACCCGGGATTTTGTCTTCGAGAGCGAGCACATTGACCCGGAAGATATGCAGCGGGACCTGGCACAGGCCAAAGGCCGTATCCTGCGGTTGACCTTTCGCGGCGAATCTACCTATACGCCCCTGCTGGGCAGCGTTGCCCGGGAATCCGGCGTCGATTTCAGCATTCTCTCAGGCCGCATTGATCACATCAAAGATACGCCCTACGGCCAGTTGACGCTGTCACTGGTTGGCGGTGATCTGGATCTGGCCATGGGAGCGTTTGAAGCGGCCGATGTCCACGTGGAGGTGCTGCGCTGATGGAAGCATTGATGGAAGGCCTGATGGACAACGTCGACTGGACCGAAATCGGCTGGGCCAGCTGGGATACGCTGGTGATGGTGGGCATGTCGCTGTTGTTCAGCGTGGTCATCGGTTTGCCCGTCGGGGTGTTGCTGTTCCTGTTTGGTAAGCGGCAGTTGCTGGAACAGCCATTGGCCTACGCTTTGCTTTCTTTTGTGGTGAACGTGCTGCGATCTGTGCCGTTTATCATTCTATTAATCGTGATGATCCCGTTTACGGTTATGTTGATCGGAACGTCACTTGGCGTGGCAGGAGCCATTCCGCCGCTGGTGGCCGGTGGTGCACCTTTCTTTGCCCGGCTGGTGGAAACGTCTTTGAGGGAAGTGGACCGCGGCATCATCGAAGCGACCCAGGCCATGGGTGCCACCGTTAAGCAAATCGTTTTTGGCGCCCTATTGCCGGAAGCCTTGCCCGGCATCATCGCGGGCATCACTGTCACAGCCATTACGCTGGTGTCCTACGCCGCCATGTCGGGCGTTATCGGCGGGGGCGGCCTGGGCGATCTGGCGATCCGCTTCGGTTATCAACGATTCCAGACGGACGTCATGGTTATTACCGTGGCGCTTCTCGTCATTTTTGTTCAGCTATTGCAGATGGTCGGCGACCGTCTGGTACTGCACTTCAGTCGGAAGTAAAACAGGAGAACCGTTTATGAATCTGAAGAAAACCCTCGTATCGCTGGTTGCAGCGACCACTTTCTCTGGCGCGGTTGCAGCGCAGGAGCTCTCCGTGGCTGCGACGCCCGTGCCCCATGCGGAAATTCTGGAATTCCTGAAACCCCAGTTGGCAGAACAGGGTGTGGAACTGGATGTGAAAGTATTCACGGATTACGTCCAGCCCAATATTCAGGTGGACCAGAAGCGGATGGACGCCAATTTTTTCCAGCATCAGCCCTATCTCGATGAATTTAACGATGGCCGCGGCACCAGTCTGGTAACGGTTACCGGCGTCCATGTTGAACCGTTTGGCGCCTATTCCAGCAAGATCCAGTCCCTGGACGATCTGAAAGATGGCGCCGTCGTCGCAATTCCAAACGACCCTACCAACGGCGGCCGTGCCCTTCTGCTGCTCCAGAAAGCGGGGTTGATTACGCTGGAAGACAAAAGCAAAATCACCGCAACACCCCGGGACATTGCAGAAAACCCCAGGAATCTGGATTTCAAGGAACTGGAAGCGGCGACCTTGCCAAGGATTCTGAACCAGGTAGATGTGGCGTTGATCAACACCAATTACGCGCTTGAGGCCGGTCTCAACCCCACCGAGGATGCGTTGGTGATAGAAGGATCAGATTCGCCGTACGTGAACATTCTGGTGGCTCGTCCGGACAATAAAGAGAGCGACGCAATGAAGAAGTTGGCGGCTGCGTTGAATTCCGAAGATGTCAGGGAATTCATTCTGACCAATTATGAGGGGGCGGTTGTTCCCGCATTCTGAGGCAGTTAACGATATCGTACTTATAAAAAAAACCGGGCCTGGCCCGGTTTTTTTATAGATAGAGCGGTCAGTCGCCGCTCCAGTTTACTGATGGGTCCGGCGTCATCCGCAGGTAAGGTCTGACGGCGTTGTAACCCCTCGGGAAACGTTTTTTGATTTCATCCTCATCCTGGAGTGATGGCACTATCACAACATCTTCGCCTTTCTCCCAGTTACCCGGAGTGGCCACCTTGTGATCGTCTGTCATCTGCAGCGAATCAACCGCCCGCAGGACTTCGTTAAAGTTACGTCCGGTGCTGGCGGGGTAGGTGATCATCAGGCGTACTTTTTTATTCGGGTCAATCACGAACAAAGACCTGACGGTCAGGCTGTTATTGGCATTCGGATGAATCATGTCGTAAAGCTGGGACACTTTGCGATCCTGATCGGCAATGATCGGGAAATTTACCGTGCAGCCCTGAGTTTCGTTGATGTCGCTGATCCACTTGGTATGCGATTCCACCGCGTCCACGCTCAGGGCGATGGCTTTCACATTACGCTTGGCAAATTCGCCTTTCAGCTTGGCGGTCAGGCCCAGCTCGGTGGTGCACACCGGCGTGAAGTCTGCCGGATGGGAAAACAGAATGCCCCAGCCGTCGCCAAGCCACTCATGAAAGCGGATGGTGCCCTCACTGGATTCCTGTTCGAAGTCCGGTGCGGTATCTCCCAGTCGTAAGGTCATTGTGTGTCCTCCATTGGTTATCAGCGTATCCGGCCAAAGCAACGGCCGGCCGTTCTCTTCGTATACGTCTATAGATGGTGACGGATGTCTCGAAAACCAAGGGGCTAATCAATCAGCGAGACAGTGCCGAATGCATTAAGTGTAGACCGGGCTTCTCTGGTGTAAATATCCTGTCGGTGGGTTAACCTGCGAGTTACAGATTTAAGGAGTGTTATTGAATGAGCGACCCCGGGCTAGCAACGGGTATACCCAAAAGCGAGGCAGCCACCTCGGCGCCGGAAACGTTTCATGTGACTGTCGGCGAGCTGCAGTTCTGCGTGGAAACCCGCGGAAATCCTCAGGGCGAACCTGTGGTATTTGTAATGGGGCTTGCCGCACAGATGACGCTGTGGCCAGAAGCCCTGCTTGAGCACTATGTTGCAGAGGGCTATCGGGTCATTCGGTTTGATAATCGGGATATTGGTCTGTCGTCTCATCTCAAAGATCGCCTGAAAGGCCACCCGATGACCGTGATGGCGAGATCCCGGATGGGTCTGGCCATACCGGCGCCCTATACGCTCCATGACATGGCTGCCGACGTCTGCGGTGTCATGGATGCGCTCGGGTTGCCCAGCGCTCATTTGGTGGGAGTCTCCATGGGCGGCATGATTAGCCAGCTGGTGGCGGCGAACTGGCCTGAGCGGGTGCGCTCGGCAACCCTGATCATGACGTCTACCAACAGCCCGCGATTGCCGATGCCCAAGGCGTCGTTGATTGCTCGCCTGGCGGGAATGGGGTCGCGTGGAAACGACGAGCAGTCCGTGGTGGAGCGGTCGATGGATTTCTGGAAGCTGATCCAGAGCCCCGGGTTTCCTGCCCGCGAGGACTATCTGCGCGAGCGGATTACGTTCAACTATCGGCGCAGTTATCACCCGGCTGGCATTCTGCGCCAGACCCGTGCCATTTTGGCGACGGGCAGCCTGTCGTCAGCGACCCGCCGTATTCGCCAGCCAGTGGCAGTTATTCACGGCAAGGCCGATCCCCTGGTACGCCCGGCGGCGGCCCAGCAACTTGCTTATCTGATGCCTCACGCCCGGGTCGAGCTGATGAATGGCATGGGACATGATTTGCCGGAACCGCTGCTGGCGGATTTTGCCCGAATTGGCTTTGAAACCATGAATCAGTCGGGCTGATTAAAAGTGTCAGTTTCGGCCCGGATTGCCTATCTTTAGAAGCATGATACCGGACATTATCATTTGAGGGAGTCTATTGATGGAATCGCTTAAAGCATCTGACGTCATGTCGAATCACATTGAACCCATTCGCTGCGGTACCCCGTTAACCAAGGTGGTTAAAACGTTGTTGCACAACCACGTCACGGGCTTGCCGGTGGTGGATGATCATCGCAAGGTGATTGGGTTTATTTCCGAGCAGGACTGCATTCATGCGCTGCTGGTCAGTAATTATCACCGTGAGGGCGATCCCAAAGTGGATGATGTGATGTTTCACAATCCGCTGACGATCTCACCGGAAATGTCCGTGGTGGACCTGGCCCAGAATCTTGGCGCGGGCAAACCCAAGGTTTACCCGGTCACCGAAAACGGAAAGCTGATCGGCATCGTGACACGTACTGCTATCCTCGCGGAGCTGGCAAAATTGGGCTTTGGCATGGATGTGTCAAAAATCGTCTGACCGCCTCGTGAACTGAACTTTCCGGATTGAATGAGGTTTTCATGGAATTACTTTCGACCAATGTCTGTTTCGGCGGCGAGCACCGGCGTTACCGGCACCATTCCGCGGCGCTGGACTGTGAAATGGAATTTGCCGTGTTCCTTCCGCCTTCGGCCATTGGCTCTGAGTCCCGCAAGGTCCCTGTGCTTTACTGGTTGTCCGGATTGACCTGCACTGATCAAAATTTCATGCAAAAGGCGGGGGCGCTGAAACACGCCGCGAAACTGGGCATGGCCATTGTGTGCCCGGATACCAGTCCGCGGGGTCTGGGTTTACCGGGCGAGGACGACAGCTACGATTTCGGCAGCGGTGCCGGGTTTTACATTAACGCCACCCGCCAACCCTGGGCGCCTCATTACCGCATGTACGATTATGTGGTCAAGGAAGTGCCGCAACTGGTGGAGTCCAACCTCCCGGTGACGGAACAGCGCTCGATCAGCGGGCACTCAATGGGTGGCCATGGCGCTTTGATTGCCGCACTCAGGAGTCCCGGACAGTATCTGTCGGTCTCGGCCTTCGCCCCCATCGCGCATCCGTCCGACTGCCCCTGGGGCAAGAAAGCATTTGAGGGTTATCTGGGCTCTGATACCGCCGCATGGGCGGAGTGGGATGCCACGCTGCTGATCGCGACGGCCAGGGAGCGCCTGCCATTGCTGGTGGATCAGGGAACGGCAGACAACTTTCTGGAAGAGCAGCTATACCCGGAAGCGCTTGCTGACGCTTGCAAGAAGGCGGAGCACCCGATCGAACTGCGGATGCACCGGGGATACGATCACAGCTACTTCTTCATTGCGTCGTTCATTGATGAACATCTGGATCACCACGCCAGAGCCCTGGGCCTGCTGACGGACTAGCGAAACCCCCAGATCTGCCCGAAATCCATTGATGGCATCATTTCGGGCACTTCCACTCCGACAATGCTGAAATCGGGCAGGCTGCAATCCCTGTCAAAGGTTCCGTTGTAGCGGTTGCCTCTGGGACCGATGATCGCTTTGGCGAAGGGGCCGCGCGTTCCTTTCGGCCGGGATACAATGACCGCGACTTCTTCACTCTGCAGTTTTACCAATGTGCCTGGCGGGTATTCTGATAGAACCTTTAACAGGGCTCGGGGAATGGCGGGTCTGAAAACGCCATCAGCCAGGCTGGCCATCAGCTTGCGGGCTTCGGTGACGTTCATGCGGCGTCGATAGGCCCGACGGGTAATGCTGGCCACGTAGCGCTCTGACAGCGCCAGAATTTCAGCTTCACCGCGAATCTCCGTGCCGCTCAGACCGTGGGGGTAGCCGTTGCCGTTGGCCTGTTCGTGGTGCTGGGCGATGATTTTTGTCAGCAGGGGGTTGGAAATGCCGGCTTCCTTCAAGGCCTGGATGCTGCGCATCGGGTGCTTGCGGATGACGGCCCGCTGATCGTCAGTCAGAACTTTGTTGGAGGCGTTCAGTTTGTCCGCGACCGGCACCAGAGCCAGGTTGGCGGTCAGCGCCGCGCCCACCAGAACCGCCGTGCGCTTGTTGTCCAGCCCAAATTGACGTGCCGTGAACTGGCAGAGGATGGCGTAAAACAGAATCTGTTCGTGGATGGTTGGTTCAATGGAATAAAGATGCACCAGCGCCAGACACGCTTCCGGTGATGCGTTACACATCTGATCAATGATACGGGTCAGTCCGAGGAGTCGCTTCTGGGCACTCGGGTCCTGATCAGTGACGGCCTGAAGAGCCGATTCCAGGGTTTGCAGCAGCACCGGATATTCGGCGAAAGGATTGCGAGCACGAATGTCTTCCGGGTCGTCTTCCGGAAGCCGTTCAATTTTGCGCGGATGAAAAAGCCCACGCTCGAACAGATGTTCCAGCTGGGCGTCGCTGTGGATGACATAGCCCTGGCACAAAAGCACGTGACCATCAGTATCGTAAACGGTCCAGGGCAATGGCTTGCCAACGGTCAGTGCGCCGGGCGCGATGCGGACAAGGTTTTGCAAGCGAATGATTCCTGATCTTTTTTTATAGTGTTAGACGAGTTTAACTCCTGTTCCGCTGTTAACTCCAGCGACCGCCCGTCAATCACCGCCGACTTTTGGCCGGAACAGAAACAGTCGCGTGCCCAGAAGCACGCTGGCGGAAGCCAGCCCGCACGTCAGCCCTACCCAGAAGCCGGGCGCGCCCATAGCGGGCACCAGCCAGTCGGTAAACGTCAGCACCCAGCCCAGGCTCAGGCCCACGCCCCAGAATGAGAACAGCATGATAAACATGGGGATGCGGGTGTCTTTGTAACCGCGCAGGGCGCTTATGCAGGTGACCTGAATTACATCAGCTATCTGGAAGATCGCCGCGAACACCAGCAGCTGTACAGCCACCGCCTGTACCTCGGGGTCGTTGGTATACAGCGAGGCGATCGGTTCGGAAAGCAGAAACAGGGCGACGGCAAACACAAACGCCACGCTAATTGCCAGAATCAGTGAGCTGAGGGCAATCAGCCTTGCGGTATCCGGTGTCCGCGCGCCCAGCAGGAAACTTACCCGCAGAGTCAGCGCCATACCGATACTCAATGGCAACATGAACAGCAGTGAGACGACGTTGAGTGCAATCTGGTGGCCCGCCACCGTGACCGGGCCAAGTGGCGCCAGAAACAGTGCAATGACGGAAAACAGGCTGGCCTCCACAAAGATGGTAAAGCCGATGGGAATGCCCAGCCGGAGTACTTCGCGGATGCCGTCCAGGTTGGGTTTCACCCAGTCGGCCAGTAAGTGGAACCGGCGGTAGGCGTTACTGCGATTCAGGTAGAGAACGAGTGCTGTGGCGGCCACCATGTTAGAGATGGACGTGGCCCAGCCGCAGCCAACGCCGCCCATGGCCGGCATACCGAGTTTGCCGTAAATGAAAATGTAGTTCAGGGGCAGGTTGATCAGTGTGCCCAGCACCGAAAACGCCATGATGACGCGGGTGTGGCCCAGGCCATCGGTCAGTCCCCGCAGTGACATCATGACCAGCATAAAGGGAATGCCCCACGCGAAGGCATCCAGATAACCCTGTGTGACCCGGGCCGTATTACTCTCCAGTTGCATCAGATTCAGCACCGGGAACACGTTGGTCAGCAGTACGATCATGATGACTGAGCCGCCCGCGGCAATGTACAGCCCCTGCCAGGTCGCTGGCATGATGCGGTCGAAGCTGCGGGCCCCGTTGTAGCCGGAAATAATGGGTTGCAGGGCGCCAAGCAGGCCCATGAAAAACAGGAACACCGGCATCCATAAACTACTGCCAATGCCCACCGCTGCAAGATCCTCCGCGCTGGCGTGCCCTGCCATTACCGTGTCGATAACGCCATTCGCCATCTGCGCTAGCTGGGCAATCAGAATCGGGCCACCAAGAATGGCCAGAGTGCGCCACTCGGTGAGCGTGCGCTGGATCAGCGGCCGACGGACTTCGGGTAAAGGCTGGTGGGTTTCATCCATGGAGTTGCTGGCCCGGCTGAATAGGTGAAACGGAATACATCAGGGCCGCCGATGGTACCTTATTCCCAGACCGGTTTGGCATAGGGTGTTTCCGTGGCTTTGTGTACAACCCGGTCACAGAGCAGGTAAAGTGCCGCGCTCTTGGGTGTCGTGCAGGTTGCGGAGTTGCTGTCATGGGTCTTCTGGTCTTTGTAACGGTTCTTTGGGCGTTTTCATTCAGCCTGATTGGCGAATTCCTTGCCGGCCAGGTCGACAGTGACTTTGCTGTGCTGACCCGTGTGGTGTTGGCAACCCTGGTGTTTTTGCCGCTGACCCGGTGGCGGGGCGTGCCCGGTGGATTGAAGCTGGGTGTGCTGGCAACGGGTATGCTGCAGTTCGGCATCACCTATCTGTGCCTGTATCGCTCGTTCAGTTACCTCAGCGTTCCGGAAGTGCTGTTGTTCACCGTCTTTACTCCCTTGTACGTAACGTTGATCGACGACGCTTTCTATCGCCGCTTTTCGCCCGTTGCCCTGATGGCGGCGGCGGTGGCAACGCTCGGTGCTGGTATTATTCGCTATGACGGGCTGAGCCAGGATTTCCTTACCGGTTTTCTGTTATTGCAGGTGGCCAACTTCACGTTTGCGGCGGGCCAGGTCGGCTACAAGCACACGATGATGCACTTTCCGCTGGACCTGCCGGCCCATCGCACCTTTGGCTACTTCTTTTTCGGGGCGCTGTTGATTGCCTTGCCTTCTTTTCTGATATTCGGCGATGTCAGCCGTCTGCCCACCACAGCGTTGCAGTGGGGTGTGCTTTTCTGGCTGGGCCTGGCGGCGTCAGGTGCGGGGCTATTTCTGTGGAACCGTGGTGCCTGTCACGTCGATGCAGGCACACTTGCGATCATGAACAATGCGCTGGTACCGGCCGGCCTACTGGTCAACCTGGTGATCTGGAACCGGGATGCAGATTTTCTGCGGCTGGCGATTGGCGGTGGTGTTATTGGCCTTTCGTTGTGGCTTAACGTCCGGTTTCATCCACGCGCCCGAATTAAAGTTCAACACACAGGAGAAATGAATGACCGTCTCTAAATCGAACCCGATCCACCGCGGCCTGTGGTCTTCCCGTATGGCCTTTATTCTGGCCGCGACGGGTTCCGCCGTCGGGCTGGGCAATATCTGGAAATTTCCTTACGTCACCGGCGAAAACGGCGGCGGCGCTTTTGTGCTGGTTTACCTTCTGTGTATCGCTATTGTGGGTATTCCCATCATGATGGCCGAGGTGTTCATCGGCCGTAATGGCCGCCATAACCCCATTACCAGTCTGAGGGTGATTGCCGAGCGTAACCTGTCGTCTCCGAAATGGCGGATAGCCGCTGCGGTAGGGGTATTGGCGGCCTTTATTATTCTGTCTTTCTACTCGGTGATTGGTGGCTGGGCCGCTTCTTATGTCGGCCATGCCGTTTCGGGTGATTTTACCGGCCAGAGCGCCGATGCCATTGGCGAGCTGTTTGGTGGCCTTCTGGCCAGCCCGCTGACGCTGCTGTTCTGGCACACCCTCTTCATGGCGCTGGTTGTGTTTGTGGTGGCTCGTGGCCTCAAATCGGGCCTGGAACGGGCGGTTACTGTCCTGATGCCAACGCTGTTCGTATTGTTGCTCATCACGGTCGGCTATGGCACAACCACCGGCCATTTCGGTGAGGCGGTATCGTTTCTGTTTACCCCGGATTTTAGTGCTTTGACTATGGACGGTGTACTGGTTGCTCTGGGCCACGCCTTCTTTACCCTGAGCCTGGGTATGGCCGTGATGATGGCCTACGGCTCCTATCTGGGAGACGACATTTCAATTGGTCGTACCGCTATCACTGTTTCGATTATGGATACAGTCGTCGCGTTGATGGCGGGGCTGGCGATTTTCCCGCTGGTGTTTGCCAACGAACTTGAGCCCAGTGCCGGGCCCGGCCTGATTTTCCAGACCCTGCCGCTGGCCTTTGGCCAGATGCCGTTTGGCAGCCTCTTCGGCACCCTGTTTTTCGTGCTTTTGCTGTTTGCCGCCTGGACGTCTGCCATGTCATTGCTGGAGCCGGTAGTGGAGTGGATCGAGGACAAGCTGATTCTTGGTCGGGTTGGCAGCACGGTGACCGTTGGTGTGGCCTGCTGGCTGTTGGGCATTGCGTCGATACTGTCGTTGAATGAATGGTCCGGACTTGCGCCTCTGGGCATGTTCGAACGCTTTGAGGGGCAGACCATTTTTGACCTGCTGGACTTTTTTACAGCCAACGTGATGCTGCCATTGTCCGGCCTGCTGACGGCGCTGTTCGTAGGCTGGTTCGTGGCCAAAGAGTCACTGCAAAGCGAACTGGCTATGAAAGGTGGCAGCTTCACCCTCTGGTATAGCCTGATTCGCTTCGTGACCCCTATTGCCGTGGCCGTTGTGTTTGTTTACAACCTGTTGGCCTGAACGTCAGATCTTGAAGCGTGCAACCTGGGTACTGAGTCCTTCCGCCAGCCGGGCCAGCTCTTCGCTGGCGGAAGAGACCTGCTCGGCGGAGGCGGCGGATTGATCACCGACATCGCGAATCTGTGTAACGTTCTGGTTGATATCTTCCGCTACTGACGTCTGTTGCTCGGCGGCAGTTGCAATCTGGCTGTTGTACTGACGGATTTCCTCAACCGCCTCTGCCATTTCCTGAATCGCAGTGCCCGCCGTTTGCGCCCGTTCAAGAGTTTGTTCAGCCAGTTTGTTGCCGACCTCCATGCTGGAAACCGAGGTTTCTGCGCTGGTCACCAAATTGCTGATCAGAGTTTCGATTTCTGTTGCGGAGCTTTGGGTGCGCTGGGCAAGCGATCGAACTTCATCCGCAACTACGGCGAACCCACGTCCCTGCTCACCTGCTCGGGCGGCCTCAATGGCCGCATTCAGTGCCAATAGGTTAGTCTGCTCGGCGACTGACTTAATAACGTCCAGTACCGTGCCGATGTTGTTGGTTTCTTCCTGAAGGCCATTGAGCTGCTTCATCACATTGGCGTTTTGTTTGTTCAGGTCGGTCATAAACGACAGCGTTTCATTGACCGCTTTTTCCCCGTGGCCGGACTTCTCGCTGGCGTGGTTAGCTGCCTGAAAAGCGGATTCGGCGCTTTTTGCGATTTCGTTGACTGTGGCCACCATTTCGGTCATCGCAGTGGCGACCTGATCGGTCTGGGACTGCTGTTGTGCCACACCCTGACTGGTCTGGTTTGTGACGGTAGACAGTTCTTCGGAAGACGAAGCAATGCTGGAGGCACCGGTGTTGATCTCACGAATCAGCTCACTCAGGTTGGTCACCATGGAGGCAAAGGCCGCCTGCAATTGACCGAATTCATCTCCCCGGTCGCTTCTGACCTGAACGGTCAGGTCGCCGGAAGCCACTTTGTTGGCAATCTCAACGGTTTCGCGAACCGGGCCGGTGATGTTGCGGGTAATTGTCCAGCCAATAATGCCGGCCAGAATCGCGATGATAATCGCAATGCCCACAAGTGTGTTCACCGCGTTGTTGTATTGTTCTTCCATCCGGTCGACCTGCACTTCCTGCAATTCGGCCGCGGTGGAAATCATGTCAATCGCTATTGCCTTGGCTTCGTCCCCAATTTGTTTCAGTGTGGCGGGGTCGCCATCAATGCTGGCCTCAAGCTCGCCCAGAAGGGTTTTGAATTCCCTGACCCCGGCAACGATGCTGTCAACCCGTTGATTGTCCTCAGGTACCACAAGTATCTTTTTCAGCGGCAGAACGGTTGCGGCGGCGTTGTCAGCGCGGGTTTTGGCTTGCTCAATGCTTTGAGGGTTTTTTCGTAACAGGAAAGCAATTTCTTCAATGCGGGCATTCAAAAGATTCGTTTCTGCGCTACTGGCCGCAGCCACAATGAGAGACCGTTCGTGGTAAAGGCTTAGCGTGTTGATACTGATTGCCGCAATGACTGATGACAGAATAACCACGAAGGCAAAGCCAGCAGCCAGTTTTTTGCCGACTGAGATATTGTTGAGTGTTTTCATAATCGCCATCTATTCCCCCCAATCCCAATGTCCCGGGGTTGCTCTTCCGGCGTCGAAAAGTTTTATTGTTTATATAGGACTAAATAACGGCACCAGGGGCCAGATCTTTACCGTAAATCTCCAAAGCGCGACTTTAAGAGCCGCCGCTTTCCGAGGTCGCCGAACGGAGAGCGTCCAGATGTGGCCGAACGGCTTGTTTGTCGGCTTCCGGGGCACTGGAGGCATTGTCCATCATGGACTGAGCGCCACCCATCATTTCCCGCATCTGCTGCTTCTGAGCTTCGCTGATGTTGGGGTTGTTGTCGATTTCTTCCATGGCTTTCGCCATTTCCTGATTCATGCCCCCGGACTGCTGGCCCATTTCGATGGCGCTCCAGGCGCGGAGGATACGGTCGCCGGTTTCACCCCATTGTTCCGGACTGGAAAAGCCATAATTACTGACCACTTGTGCCAGGTCGTTATACAGTGGGTGCCCTTTCATGCTTTCGACCGACGAAGAAAAGATCCGTGACATTTGCTCCATACCCAAATCATCTTCCTGGGTTGCGAGCTCGTCCGGCAGGTCATCGTATTCGTCTTCCATGCCCTGCATGGCTTCAAGGCTGTTGATAAAAGAAAGGACCGTCTGGTCGGTGAGGGTCTCCGCCTGGGCGGCAAGCGGAGTCAGTACAAAAAAGCAGATCATGCTGAACAGGATTGGTTGCAAGCGGCTCATAGAGACGTCTCCTTATGGCTGGGAACTTCCGGTTCCTTCGGACTCCATCTCTCTAAAGATAGTTCTCTATCAGCCAGCTCGCAAAAATCAGATGCAATGCATGGTATGGGTCAGCTGAATGCCTGCAGCCCGGTCTGCCCCCGCCCCAGAATCAGCGTATGGATGTCGTAGGTGCCTTCGTACGTATTGACCGATTCCAGGTTCATAACATGTCGGATGACGTGATATTCGTCGGAAATACCGTTGCCGCCGTGCATGTCCCGCGCTGTGCGGGCGATGTCCAGCGCCTTGCCGCAGTTGTTGCGCTTCAGCAGAGACACTGCGTCCGGCGATGCAGTGCCGGTGTCCATCATCCGGCCGAGTTGCAGCGTGCTCTGCAGACCAAGAGCAATCTCCGTCTGCATGTCCACCAGCTTTTTCTGCACCAGCTGATTGGCGGCCAGCGGTTTGCCGAACTGCTTCCGGTCCAGGGTGTATTGCCGGGCGGCGTGCCAGCAGAACTCGGCGGCACCCAACGAGCCCCAGCAGATGCCGTAACGGGCCTTGTTCAGGCAGCTGAACGGTCCTTTCAGGCCTTCAACATCCAGTTTGTTTTCTTCCGGAACGAAAACCTCATCCATAAAAATGGAGCCGGTTTCGGAGGCGCGCAAAGAGAACTTGCCGTCAATCTTCGGGGTGTCCAGCCCTTCCATGCCGCGTTCCAGCACAAATCCGGTGACCGTGCCTTCCAGTTTTGCCCAGACCACGAACACGTCGGCAATGGGTGCGTTGGTGATCCAGGTCTTTGAACCGCTGAGCCGGTAACCACCATCGACGGCTTTCGCGCGGCTTTCCATGTTGCCGGGATCAGAGCCGTGGTTGGGTTCGGTCAGGCCGAAACAACCAACCTTTTCGCCGGAAGCCAGCGCTGGCAGTAGCCGCTGCTTGAGGGCCTCGGGGCCAAATGAATGGATCGGATGTATCACCAGAGACGATTGAACGCTGAGCGCCGAGCGGTAAGCCGAATCCACCCGCTCCACTTCCCGGGCGATCAGCCCGTAGCAGACGTGGCTCAGCCCCGGGCCGCCATAGGATTCCGGCAGGGTCGCGTCAAGCATGCCGAGGTTGCCCATGTCGTTGAAGATCTGGCGGTCAAACGACCCATCGCGATTGGCTTGCAGAATGCCGGGCATCAGCCGTTTGTCGCAGAACGCACGAATGCTGTCACGGACCTGGCGTTCGTCCTCGGCCAGCTGGCCTTCAAAATCCAGCAGGTCGTTCCAGGGGGCTTTGCTCATGGGTGGTTCTCGCTTGTCGTGATGGAATTGTGAACTTTCAGGGTTAGACTGGATCAGCCTGCCAGCCAGACGATCAAAGAAACCATTATGACCCGAAACGTATTGATCATTGAAGACAGCCCCGGTATCGGCGACCTGGTGCGTATGCAGGTAGCCGATCTGGGGATGACACCCATAGTCGTCGACCGGGGTGATACCGGACTGGCCCGCTTCCGCGAAGGTGGCATTGATCTGGTGGTACTGGATCTGATGCTGCCCGGGCTGGACGGCCTGTCGGTGTGTCGCGAAATCCGTTCCGGTGCGGGCTATGTGCCTGTGCTGATGCTGACGGCGAAGAGCACGGAGCTGGATCGGGTGCTGGGGCTGGAAATGGGCGCGGACGATTACCTGACCAAGCCGTTCAGTGTGGCCGAGTTGTCCGCCCGGGTGAAGGCCCTGTTTCGTCGGGTGGACGCCATGGCTGCCTCGCCCGGGTCAGCCGACAAAGAAGAGGAGCTGGTGGTCCCCGGCCTGAAAATGGACCCGGCCCGGCGCCGGGTGTTTGTGCGGGAGCAGGAAGTGGAGCTGACCGCCCGGGAGTTTGATCTGCTCTGGCATTTTGCCAGTCAGCCCGGCCGGGTCTTCAGTCGGACCCAGTTGCTGGACAAAGTTTGGGGCTACAATCACGAAGGGTACGAACATACCGTTAACACCCACATCAACCGCCTGCGTGGCAAGATTGAAACGGATCCTGCCCAGCCGGAGTTTGTCGAGACGGTCTGGGGCGTTGGCTATCGTTTTCGGGAATAGACCATGCTGAAAACCCTTTACACCCGGCTTTCCCTGGGGCTATTCCTGCTGTTGTTGCTGGTAGGACTACTGTACGGCTTCATCACTTTTTATTCCCTGAAAGAATTCAACGCCTCGGTGAATCAGGAGATCCACCGGGATCTTGCCGGCAATCTGGTGGCTGATCGCAATCTGGTCAGCGGGGGTGAGCTGGACAAGAGTGCCCTGAAAGCGTTGTTTGGGCTCTACATGACCATCAATCCCAGCATTGAAATCTACCTGCTGGACCTGGACGGCACCATACAGTCCTATTCCGCCGACCCGGGGAAAATCAAACGCAATCGCGTGTCGCTGGCGCCCATCCGCACGTTGCTGAACGATATGGACCAATACCCGGTGCTTGGCGACGACCCCAGAAGTCATGAACGCCAGAAGGTGTTTTCAGTCACTCCCGTTCCGTCGGCGGAGAACGCCGAGGGTTACCTCTACGTGGTCTTGCGGGGAGAAGAATACGACGCGGCTGAAACCATGGCCCGGGGCGGGCAGCTGGTCGGGCTGAGCGCCTGGGCATTGCTGATCAGCCTGGTGGTGGTAATGATTGCCGGTCTGGTGGTGTTCCGCCTGTTGACTGGCCGTCTGACCCTGCTGACCCGTCTGGTCGAAGATTTTGAGACCGGCAATATGAGCCGGCATCCGACGCAGACCTGGCGCAGTCAACGCCCGAAGGTCAACGACGAAATCGACTACCTGGGCGCGACCTTTGACGACATGGCCAGACGGATTGCGACCCAGATTGATCAGCTTCGGGAAAAAGATGCCCAGCGCAGGCAACTGGTGGCTCAGGTGTCCCATGATTTGCGTACCCCGCTTGCGTCCATGCAGGGGTACATCGAAACCCTGAAGTTGCGTCGGGACCGGCTTGACCCCGACGAACAGGAGCGCTTTCTGACGATTGCATTGCAGGAGGGTCATCGCCTTGGCCGCTTGATAGATGAACTTTTCGAGCTTGCTGCCCTCGAAGCCAGAGAGAAACAGCCGGTAGCCGAGCCGTTTCCCCTGGCAGAGCTGGTGCATGATGTGGTGCAAAAACACGCCCCCGGAGCTGAAAAGGCATCGGTGGCGTTGACGGTCACAGGCAATCCCGAGATGCCCCCGGCCTTTGCGGATCTGGCCATGACCGAGCGGGTGCTGGATAACCTGATTGGTAATGCCGTTGCGTATACTCCTGAGGGCGGCCAGATCACCGTTGAGTTAGGCGAAGCAAACGGGCAGCCGCAAGTCAGTATCCGCGACAATGGACCTGGCATACCGACGGCCGACCTGCCCCATATTTTCGAGCCTTTCTATCGGGGCAGTCGCGATGGCGAAAGTGGCCATGCCGGTCTTGGGCTGGCGATTGCCCGGCGGATCATGAGCCTCCAGGACGGCGATATCCGGGCGGAAAACAGCGGGGATGGCGGCGCCTGCTTCTCTATTCGTCTGCCGGTGCCTGCGAACCCGCAAAGATGATGCATCGGGACTGATCTCATGAGCGTTATAGAATCGTAATTATTACAGGAAATCGTTGTGACAGGTCGGGTTCAGACTGTTTATCAGTGTGGCTCAGGCTGCTCACAGGTTTACATCCCAAGAGGTTAGGTTATGAAACGCTATTTATTACTCGCATCTTTGGCCGCTGCCATCGGCCTGGCAGGGTTCAATGTGGTTGCTTCGGACGAGGCGGATACCAAATATGCGCCGGACGATCCCAACCTGGCCGTCGCCACTTTTGCCGGTGGCTGCTTCTGGTGCGTCGAGGCGGCTTTCGAAGAAAAGGCGCCGGGCGTCGTTGAGGCCGTCTCGGGTTACAGCGGTGGTGATGAGAAAGATCCGACCTACCAGCAGGTCGCGGGCGGTCGCACCGGTCACACCGAAGTAGTGCAGGTCTATTACGACCCGGACGAAATCACCTACGAAGGGTTACTGCAGACACTCTGGCGGACAGCGAACCCGACCGATGTGAAAGGTCAGTACGTTGACCGTGGCCAGCAGTATCGCCCGGCCGTGTTCTATCACAATCAGGAAGAGAAACGCCTGGCAGAGGCATCCGTTACCGCGCTGGAAGCGTCCGGGCGTTATGACAATCCGGTTGCGATCGAGATAGTGCCTTTCGAAAAATTCTACTCGGCCGAGGAGTATCACCAGGATTATTACAAAAAGAATCCGGTGCGCTACAACGTTTACACGTTTAATTCCGGCCGCTATCAGTTCATCGAGAAGGTCTGGGGTGATGATCAGAAAGTCGATTATTCACAGTACCGCCCTGAGACCGATGACGCGGCCAGTTCGGACACTGAAATGTCGGGCAGCAACGGTTTTAATCCTGACAGTTTCGAAAAGCCCAGCGAGGCGGTGCTTAAAAAACGTCTGACCAAAGAACAGTTCTATGTGACTCAGGAAGACGGCACCGAACCGGCTTACAAAAACGAGCTTTATGACAACAAGCGCGCGGGTCTTTATGTGGACATTGTGTCAGGTGAACCGCTGTTTTCATCGGCGGACAAGTACAAGTCCAACACCGGTTGGCCCAGCTTTACCCGGCCGATTAGTTCGGACATGGTGGTAGAAAAGGAAGACAACACGTTTTTCATGACCCGTACAGAGATCCGCAGCCGCTATGCCGACTCGCATCTTGGCCACGTCTTCAATGACGGTCCGGCGCCCACCGGCTTGCGCTACTGCATGAACTCCGCGGCCATGGCCTTCATTCCACTGGAGGAAATGGAAGCGAAAGGCTATGGCGAGTACCTGGACGATGTCAGAAGTGACAGCTGAAGCCTCTGATAGGCTTCAAATTAAAGCCAGAGATCGCCTATCGGGGTGTCTGGAGAGAAATGGTGTCGTAACTGCGCGATGAGCAGTTCCGCCGTGGCCAGGGCATCTACCAGTGCATTGTGCGATGGGTAGTGAGGCAGGGCATAGCGGGTACGGCTGTCCGACAGCCTTATAGACACGG
>Ga0306912_1000047_pt1 | contig 73492 bp, 66 predicted proteins | sample AntRauFillE10628_FD_190443 | JGI IMG/M metagenome (GOLD analysis project Ga0306912, IMG submission 190443) | Saline lake microbial communities from Rauer Islands, Antarctica - Metagenome Filla E10 #628 (v2) (version 2) | ecosystem: Environmental > Aquatic > Non-marine Saline and Alkaline >...
CTCAATTGGAATTAGAATTTAAATCTGGATAGGGGCTTACTTTTGAAAATCTGAATCCAAGAAGCCTATTATCAAGAGGTACAGAGTATAATTGGGTCGATTTTATTCTTTATCGGACAGTAGTGATATATTATGAATGATGAACATGCTTAAAAAGGATGATAAGAGTAGGGTCGCAGTAAAGGTCCAGCCTAACTTGCTTCCTTTTAATCCGCTATCGACTTTAAACAAGCCGTAATAAAAGTAGATGTGAATAATAATTCCTTGCAGTAGAATAAAGAAGGCAAGCCAAAATGGAGCAGAGGAGATCATGTCCATCAACTCTTCTTTGTTTACGGACTCTTTAGCCATATCACCCATGGCGTGAAAGTCAAATATTAAGCTTAATAGGCAAAGTGGAATAAGTGGCCATTGAGCCCAAAGAAGTTGTGGTAGAAGGTCGGCTAAGCGCGGTAACCTCTTATTAATCAAAAAGAGCGAAATGCCAAAGACAAGGACTAGACTTATTATATTCACCAATAAATCAGTTATGACTACTTGATGACTGATATCTCTGGTAAAATGTAAGTTGAGAACGCCATCTAGGCGAACCCCACCATAATAAGCAGCAAAATACGAGGCTATTAAAATGGCTATTGAACCGAGGCTTGATTTTATGCCAACCAGCTTTTCGTAAAAGGAAACACTATTTATCATGATATGCTTTTTTCATTGCTTAAGGCGGTAACTTTTACAATTAGCTCATCTAGCATATTACGCACCTTAGGGTAGGAGAAGCCCAGTACCTTAGACATCTCTTTGAGGCTTCCGGAAGCTTTTAAAAAGGCCAGCATAAACTCTTGTTCGGAACTAGACAAGCTTACTATTTGCGGTAAAACAAACTGACCTTGAATTTTCGTCTCGCACTCCGAACAGCTAAGCTCTGAAACGTGCAGGCTAGCGGAGCAAGCAGGACATGTACTAGGAAAGGTTTTCAAATTATTCATGAGACAAATTTAAAGAATAGTTTAATAATATAACAATAAAAGTAAATATTATTTAGTATTAGTTAAATAATATTAATATAATATCTGCTTATTAGATGTAATAAAACGTACTACTTAGCTTTTGTATATTCATTGTTTAAACCCCTCGTCTGTGAATCGGGCCTTATCGAGTTCAGTTCGTTCTAGTCAACTTTAGGCTGACCGTTTTAAATAAGGATGGGGGTGAACTTTAGATATCTGACTGCTTTTTCGCTCTGGGCAGATGCGCTATAAAGAGCTTAGGCTTTATCCTAACCTTTCTGAACCAGCTTGAAATAATCCTCCAAAGTGATTTCGGTATCAATATAGGCTGCGCGATCAGTGAATAGTTCTTTAAGGGTATCGCTTCCTTGCATTAAGTACACTCCTTCTTCGTTAATAAAACTAATGTAAGTTTTAGCGGCAATGCGAAAGTGATTCTCGTTGCGAATATTAACTAGTTTTTCTCGGCCTTCATAGGCGGCAAATTTCAGCTCTAGCGAATCTTCTGGAGCATATCCCTTACCGAGATAGCTATAAATAAATGCATCATCGGAAGCTGGGTGGCGAATAATGTCAAAATTTAGGCTTAGGCTGTCGCGTTCTGGCACTCGCCGCTTTAAGCGATATATTAACATGGGCTCCTTTGAGCGCTTATCAATGTGATAATAGAAGCTACGCACATTATGAAAATATATGCGACTGTTCGCGCTACTGCCAAAGGATACATCACTATAGTCGACAGACTGCCTTTGCGGCGCGAAGGCCAATGCTAAAAAAATCATGATCACTAGAAACTGGAAAAACCAGCGCCATAGAGGCGATATTGACTTATATTTTTGCCAAAGGGTCATAATATAAAAACGGCAACAGACCTTAAAAGTTTAGGGCAGTCACTTCTTAGGGTTTTTGCAGGAGAGCAGAACCCATCGGTTGTTGTTTACTGTAGAAATAGAAACTATAAAGCCCCGCTTCATTAAATTTTAGCGGAATAGTCTGGCTAAAGGGAGGTAAATTACCACTCTGAACCAATTGGCCAGCGGCTGAATAAACCTTGTAAAGTATCGTTTGCTCCCATGGTTCTGAGACTTTGATTTCGTTTCCAAAGCTAGGATTAGGGAAAATATCTACTTTCCTAGTAAGCTCACTTTCCGCTAGATTGCCGCAACCCCCATATGAGTAGATCATAATATCATCAATCATCCATCCCTCGGCAGGAATAGCAACTGAGTCTGCTATGAAGTTAAACCGCAAATAAACTTCCCACGGCCTTTTAATGGCATAGCACGGAAACTGAATTTGGCTATTTACCCAACCAGATGATTTTCCTGTAAATCCATTAATACCATTCGTTGTAGTATCATTCATGCTGTAAAAGTTATTGAGATCAGTACCATAGGAGCCTAAATTATTACTTACTTGGTTGAGGAAGTTAAAAGAGTTAATCGTATCGTGCAGTAAATGCCAGCTAACACCACTATCAGCTGATATTTCGATATTTCCATAAGCGTGCAGGCTGTCAAAGTCAAAGCGGTGTTTAAATTCTACTGTGGTAATTGACCCATAAATTTCAAACCCAAAACTAAATGTATCGCTGCTACTAGCACTATAATTTTGGGCAGTATCAGTAATCATTGCGAAATTACCGCTGTAGGCAGAATCAAAAAGTGCTTTTTGAGGTCGGCCAATTTGCCAAATTCCACTACTTTGGGTGCTATCAAAGTAAATACGACCTTGATGTGAATTATTTTCAAAGTTTAGGGTATCGTATAACGAAGTTTGGCCCATTAGAAATTGACTAGAGCATATAACTATGACACAGAGTTTCCAAGCTTTCATAATTTGTTATTTTTAAGGAATATAATTAAAATTTTAAACCTAAACCTATTTTGGGGGTTTAGAGCATTAGTATTTAAAAATGGAGAATAAAGCAATCATCATAGGTAGTGGCATCGCTGGTTTAGCTAGTGCCTGTCGCTTGGCAAATAAGGGCTTTTCAGTAGAGGTTTATGAAGCAAACTCTTACCCAGGTGGTAAAATAAGTAGTACGGGCAATAAATCGTACCGCTTTGATGCAGGCCCCAGTCTTTTTACCCTACCAGAGTTAATAGATCAGTTAATAAGCGATTGTGGTAAAAACCCACGCAACTACTTTAATTACTATAAAAAAGAGACTGCTTGTCACTATTTTTGGGAAGACGGCAGTCATTTAGAAGCTTCAAGCGACAAACATCAGTTTGCAGCAGAAGCCCAAAGGCAACTAGGCGAGAAGCCCGAGAATATAATAAAGTACTTAGAAGAGGCCGAGTATATATACAATCACACGAGCCCTGTTTTCTTAGCAAAGTCTTTACACAAGATTTCTACTTACCTTAATGCTACCACTTTAAAATCTTTTATTCGTATTCACAAGCTTAAGCTGATGAGTACCTTGCATGAAACAAATGCCAAGGCCTTTGATACCAGTAAAATGGTTCAACTTTTCGATCGCTTTGCGACTTATAATGGCAGTAGTCCTTACCTCACACCGGGGGTAATGAGTTCTATTCCGCATTTGGAGCATAATATTGGTACCTATTACCCCGATGGCGGCATGATTAGGATAACCAAAGCGCTTTATGAATTGTCGAAAGACCTCAACGTAAACTACCATTTTAATAGTCCCGTTAAGGAAATAATTGTAGAGGGTGGTAAAGCGATTGGTATCCGCACTGCAGATTCCGAAATTTATGCTGATGTGATAGTTTCTAATATGGACATTGTTCCCACCTACCGGAAGTTACTAGCCGGCCAGCCCGCTCCAGAAAAGACTTTAGCGCAAGCGCGCAGCAGTTCTGCCCTCATTTTTTATTGGGGAATAAAAGGGACTTTTCCGCAATTAGACTTGCATAATATATTCTTTAGCGAAGATTATCGGACGGAGTTCAATTATATCTTCGAGAAGGAAGACGTTTATGATGATGCTACCGTTTACGTCAATATTTCGAGCAAGGAAGATTCTAGCGATGCTCCCGCAGGTTGCGAAAACTGGTTTGTAATGATAAATGTGCCAGGTAATACAGGGCAAGACTGGGATACCATTATTAAAAGAGTGCGCGCAAACACCCTAGCGAAATTGAGCAGAATCTTAAAAACTCCTATTGAAGAATTAATTAAGTACGAAAAGACTTTAGACCCACGTAGCATCGAGACTAAAACCTCTAGTTACCAAGGCTCGCTTTATGGCGCTGGTTCAAATGATACCATGTCGGCCTTTTTACGTCATCCAAACTTCTCCAAGAAGATAGCGTCTTTATACTTTTGCGGGGGAAGCGTTCATCCAGGAGGAGGCATTCCGCTTTGTCTTTTAAGTGCCCAAATCACGGCCGATATTATTGCCAGCGACTATGCCTGATGTTCTTAATAATTTTGCGAGAAAATACGGACTCTGGATATTAGGGGTGGTTCACTTTTTTGGAATCCTCGTTATTAGTTGGGCCGATACTGATTTCTGGGCGAGCTTTACGCCTTTAAACCTTTTACTTTCGGTGGCTTTAGTTTTTATGGTTTCCACCAAGATGCGCAGTCTTGGCCTGTTTTTTTTAATCAGTTTCACTATCGGTTACTTAGCCGAGTTAGTAGGCACGCAAACAGGTTTTCCTTTTGGCAATTATCAATATTTGCAAAACTTAGGACCAAAATTAATGGCCGTGCCCATTTTAATTGGTATTAATTGGTTCTTAATGGCTTATGGGAGCCGACTCTGGGCCAATAGGCTATTTAAATCTCATCTTGCGCAAGCGGTATTAGCGAGTCTATTTATGGTTACTATAGATTTTTTTATTGAACCGATAGCCGCTAGTCTGGGCTTTTGGCAATGGGAAAATGATATTATTCCTACTGAGAACTATTATGGTTGGTTAGCCGTTTCCTTTATAGTGCAGTTATTATTTCCTAAGTCTTTGCACGGCGAGAGTAACTTGATTGCGAAATGGTATCTGCCCATGATATTTTTGTTTTTTTTAATCCTCAATTTCACCCTATGACTTGGTATTGGGTTGCTTTAATAGTATTAGCCACCTTTTGGGCGATGGAGTATGTCGCTTGGTTTACACATAAGTATCTTATGCACGGTTTGCTCTGGTTTTTACATGAAGATCATCATGTTAAAGAGCCAGGCTTTTTTGAAAAAAACGACGCTTTCTTTCTGATTTTCGCCCTACCCAGCTGGTTGTGTATTATGTTGGGAATGATGAACGATAATTGGATTTCCGTTAGTATAGGGGCGGGCATCGCCGTTTATGGATTCGCTTATTTTTTAGTGCATGAAGTATGGATTCACCGCCGTTTCAATTGGTTTAAAAACACCAATAGTCTTTATCTCGCAGCGGTACTGAGAGCCCATAAAATGCACCATAAACATTTGGATAAGCAGCCAGGTGAGAGTTTTGGCATGTTAATTATTCATCCAAAATATTGGCGTCAAGAAGTAAAGGCGAGGCGTAAGAAGAAAGAGCGTCTGGCGCAAGCTTAATGCTTTTGGAAAGTGTTCAAGTTTGTTTCTATATAATTAGATAATCTCGCTTGTACACCCGCCTTTATAGCGTAATGCGGCCATTTTTGTACCACTTCATTTACTTCGGCCACAATTTCTGCGGCTTTCTTAATAGAGTTTTCACGGCCTACTTTCAGTAGGTCAGATTCTAAAATATTCAGCTTCTTATTATTTACGCTCAGAGTTTGCTGACTTACCCAGTGGTTGCTAGGGTCAAAGGAAAAGCAAAGATCATAGGCCGGTGCTAATTCCCACTTTTCGCCTTGTTTTAAGCGAAAGGAAAAATTCTTGGTATGGTCATCGTAATTGGTGGCCAAGACGTTAAAAACCATGCGTCTAAACATCTGTTCGGCTTCCGGATAGGTTAAACGTAAGTGTCGCATACTTTGAAAAACCTGCTCATAACTAAAGGATTGCATTTCATTATAATCGAAATGCTGCATGCCACAGAGGGTTTGTATATGGTGTTTGGTATTTCCTTCTCGGTCAAAGCGCTTGGTCATAAAATGCGCGCGGTCATTTTCCTCCAATAATCTAGATTTACTCATACTGATGCCCGCATCGAGGGCCATAAGATAATAGGCGTATTCCACTCGACCCCAGTGCATACTTTCACCGAATTGCTCACCGCTTACGCCGTCTAATTTTAAAAGCCAATGTTCGAAACCTTGGGGTACATTTGCCTGACCGGAGCGAACCTCGGAGGTTTTTTCATTAAAAGCTATAATCGCTTTTGGCCTTGCGCCACCGGCAGAGGTGCCTACTTTAAATAGATCTTTTAAGTCTTCATTCTCGCGGATGTTTAAATCGCTTTTAAAAGCACCTCTCTCTTCCTTTATCTTTTTAGCGATGTCAACTAAGCTGGCTACTTCCAGACCGTAACTCTTCATTCCAGTCTTAATTTGCGCCGGTTCAAACTCTAAGGCTCCCATACCGCGGTGGCCAATAAAGCAAAGCTTTTCCACGGGGTTCATACTATCTGCGGGGCGACCTTGTTGCGCTAGCCAAGTGTTTATTAGGCTATTTCCGTATTTATCGGGTAAAGAATCGGCCAAGAGACCGGGCAGTCCCTTAAAGGTGTCATCTTGTGCCTGCTTGCTTTTTCTTAATTCAGGGAAACTATGAATGATAGCCCCTTGCTTAAGTGGCATTTTTAGGGGCGAAAGATCCCAGCCCCTTTTTAAAAAGCGCGGAGAATATTGAAAAAAGGCTAATTTCTTATTCGCATCCCAACGTAGAGCTCCGACAAACTCACCCCATATTTTTATTTCCGCTACGTCTACCATTCTGGTGTTTCTTCATTTAAGGAAGAGCTACCGTAGTTGTTGTTGGGCCGAGCTCGCTGGCGTTTGGGCTTTTTAAGCTTGGCATATTCCAGCGGACTAATTTCTTCCTCTTTGCTAAATTCGCTTAAGAGATGGAGGCTATCTAAACCTCGTAGAATAGGGATAAGACTAGTTAAGCTAACGGATTCACCTTTTTCCATTTGACTGATGGTCCAACGGTTTAAGCCGGCAATTTCGGCCAACTGCGCTTGGGTTTTATTTTGATTAACCCGCACAGATTTAAGAAAGACTCCGATTTCTCGTAAAATTTCTACATCTGATAATTGAGACCATTTATTGCTAGTATATCCCATCTTTAGTTGTTAAAATAGACCTTAATGCCTGTTTATACCAACGAAGTTACGTATTTTAATTTGGTTGCAAAAAAAAAAGATGGCAATAACCATCATTATACCGATTAAGTGCATATAATGTTAGTTTTTACCATCTTTTTGAGCATAATATTGACTCAATAGAGACTTGGTCTACTAAGATTACTTCTGACAAAGAGTAATTAGGATACCTCTACCGAAAAGGGCTTTTGTTCGATAAATACATTTACATGTTCTTGCAAGGAAGTAGAAAGACTCAAGCCTTTGAAATCTGCTTTTACAGGATAGCGTTTATGATTGCGATCCACCAACACTACCGTCTTCATGATTTTTAGAGGAAAATTCAAGAAGTAGCGTACGCCGTAAATTAGGGTAGAACCCGATTTTAAAACGTCATCTACCACCACCACGCTTGCATCTTTATAATCTGAAATGCTGGGTTCTAAGTTGGGTTGATCCTCTAATGGGTTGGCCTTATCAAAAGTTAACTTGTGTAGGCTACAGTTAAGGTCTGATATTTTATCAAGCTCATCTTTTAAAAGGGAAGCAAAAAGATAACCTCTTTCGGCGATGCCAGCGATGTAGATTTGCTTCTCGTCGCTAAACTCCTCGAAAAGTTGCCATGCGATACGGCTAATTTTACTACAAACCGCCTGATGATCTAATACCTGTGTTCCCATTAAATGTAGATATACTGCAAATATAGCAGAAGCAAGAGGGAAGATGCTAATTCTCTAAATATTTAGCCAACTATTTTGATGCTAAAACTTTATCAATCGCCTTCGCTAGTTTGAAGTCGAGCTCACTTAGTCCGCCTACGTCATGTGTGCTAAGATTGATTTTTACTGTATTATAGGTGTTCTCCCAAGTAGGGTGGTGGCTCATCTTTTCTGCTCTAAAAGCTACATTAGTCATAAAGCTAAAAGCCTCTATAAAATTGCCAAATTCGCAGGAAGCGACAATACTATCGCCTTTGTGTTCCCAGCGATTGTTTAATTCGGCTACTTGTTTTTGAATTTCTGTATTTGATAGTTTTTCCATTGTGATGATTTTAGTTTAAAAATTGAAGCATTAATCCAAAGCCTTTATGTCTCTAAGAGGCTTTCTACTTATCTCTTGCATTATCTGTCATTATCTTATTCTTGCTTAAGAGTGCTGTAGCTAAACTCCAACTAATCATCTTTAACATAAGAAATGAATTGGAAAGCAGCAAAAATTACGCTTGTATTTTTGGACGCTCTTAATTCTTCCTTGCCATTAGCCATGTTTAGATCAGAGAGGAATGCATTTCTGAAGCCGCTAGGTTGAAGGCACAGTGCGCCGATACTGTGATTATTGCTAATTTACAGCTAATTCATAGCTAATTAGGCTTTAGGAAAACCTGCTTTTTCAATTTGATGACTGCGTGCAAATAAAAGAGAGCGCAGTATCTAAAAGACTTAACTTAGTTTAGCGTATTAATCTGGTTTCTAGACTAGTAAATTAGCGCTTTAACCCGAGCAATTAATTGAGATAGTTGCATGCTCTCTTTGTGGGACAGCAGTTGATTTTCTATTTCTCCCTTTAAAAGGTTTTGATTAACCGCTTCGATCTCATGCACGTAACCATGACCACTCAGTTTAAGATCAAAATCTTTTATGCTGCCATCATTTAAGGTCAGACTGATTTTTTCAGGATGATGAAAACGAGAATGAATTTTTATGGAGCCTTCTGTGCCGTAAATAAAAGCTTCGGTAGGGGTTTTTGTTTCAAAGCTAGACTCCAACTGGGCAAGCGCACCATTGGGAAATTGTAATAGCATCTGACAATGACTATCCACTCCTGTTTCGCTGAAGCGCGCTAAAGCTTTAATTTTACTTGGTTCTCCTAAGGCCAGTAAGCTGAGATAAAGAGGATAAAGGCCAATATCTAGCAAAGAACCGCCTCCTAAGGCGGGGTCAAAAAGTCGCGATTGAGGAATGAACTCTGGCTTAAAGCCGAAGTCTGCTTTGAGCGAGATGATGTCTCCGATAGCCTTTTGCTCTAAAAGGTCGAGCAGTTTTTGAGTAGCAGGGATAAAGCGGGTCCAAAGACCTTCCATTATAAAAAGCTTCCGCTCGCTCGCTTCTGCTTGCAAACGCGCAAATTCTTTTGGATTAAGTCCCATTGGTTTTTCACAAAGTACCGCTTTGTTATTTTGTAAGGCCAGCCTGCTAAACTCAAAATGTTGGCTGTGCGGCAAAGCGATATAGACTATATCTACCGTTTCATCCAGCAGTAATTCTTGGTAGGAACCGTAAGCTTGTTCGGCTTGATACTCTGAAGCAAATTTCTGTGCTTTACTAATAGAGCGAGAGGCGACCGCATAGAGATTGCCATCTGCACTGAGATTAAGATCGTGTGCGAATTTATGCGCAATTTTACCTAAACCTATAATTCCCCAGTTTACCTTCTTCTTCATTTTACAAATGTGGTAATAGTGTTGTGAAAAATACCAAAAGAGCGCGAATTTATAAAGGTCATATTATAAGGAACGGAAGCCCCGCCTTAGGGATTGTAGCGAAAATACTTTGCGGCGCAGCCAAGCAAAGATTGCAGCGTAAAGCCCGACCCAGAGGGTAAGGCCCAAAAAAAGAGTTTTTGCGAGAGCTCAAAGACCAGAATCGAATTTGGTCACAAAAGCTAAGTGTATTAACCTCACTACTAATTTTCCTAACTTTGAAAGATGGAATCAGACAAACAAAAAATAGCCGAAGGCATCCGGTTTTTAGCGGTAGCCTTACCGCTCGTATTTACTGGTCCGGCCCTGTACGTGGGCATTGGAATACCCGCTTCTCGTGAAGGCAATTACCTTTGGTTAGCAGTTAGCATCTTAGTAATGTTGGTCGCCGTTTTCTTTATGGTGAAAGGATTACGCCGGGTTTTAAGCGGTTTCTTTAACGACTAATCTCTTTCAAAAAGGGCGATACTTTCAATATGAGCAGTATGTGGAAACTGATCGACCAAAGAGAACTTTTTTAACTTATAGCCAAACTCCGCTAAAGCTGCCATATCGCGGGCTTGGGTAGCAGGATTACAGCTGATATACACCATTCTTTTAGCTTGCAAACGCATCACCTTACGCAGTGTTTTGGGCGCAATTCCCGCGCGGGGAGGATCTAAAGTTAGGGTGTTTATTTTGCCTTGATACTCAGGATGGTTTAGGAGGAAATGCCCAACATCGGAAGCGTGAAATTGTAAATCATCAAAGCCATTAGCCTGCGCATTTAGCCTCGCATCTTTAACCGCTTGCTCTACCAGTTCAACGCCAATAATCTTAGCCTTGGTCGCTCTTTGCGCCAGTAACTGTGTTATCGTTCCGGTACCAGAAAACAAGTCAAGCACAAAAGGCAAGTCGTCTATTTCTTCTTCAAAAACATAGTCGAGGGCTTTCTTATATAACCTTTCGGCCGAAGCAGGATTGGTTTGAAAAAAGCTTTCGATGCTGATCTTAAAGTTTAACCCAGAAATAGTTTCTTCTATATGGTCTTGACCTAATAATATACGGCGCTCTCCCTCGTGGGCATTGGGTCTATCGCCAATATCATCGTTTATTGTATGGATTAAGCCACCAATGCGATCGCCAAATTCATCCTTAAAAAGCTGGGTAAACTCCTCGGCATCAAAGCGGTCTAACTCGCTGCTGGTGCTCAAGAAATTGATTAATAATTTATCTTGACTATAGGATTTTTTAACGCCTAACATACGACAGAAGCCGCTGTGTAAACGTCCGTGCCAGGCACTAAAACCGCGGTCTTGAAAGTGCTTTTCTAAGCGCGGCATAAAATTCTCCACCTGCGTATCAAAAATACCTGAATCACCCTTGAGCGATTCTACTGCCAGCCATTGTCCACGCTTTTTAAAGCCTAGGGCAAAGCCATCTACTAATTCATTTCCTTCTGCCACCACAGCCGCAAAGGAATACTCCATTTTATTGCGGTAATGAAAGGAGCGGGGAGAAGGGATATACTCATCATAAAGCTCTTCTACATTCTCAATTTTACCGATACGACGAAACAGCTCTAAGGTGTTCTTTTCCTTGTACTGATACTGTAAATCAAGGGCTAAGTTAATATATGGCGCTCCCGGGATTGGAGTGTATTGTGGCTCTTGTTCGAGCGGACTTTTTTCTAAAACGGCCACTAAATTAGCTTCGGCATATTGCTTTTTAGCTTTGCTAATGCGAACCTTAACTTTTTGCCCAGGAATGGTATTGGGAATGAAAACTATATATCGTCCTTGCTCATTGTCAATCTTAGCAATTCCTTTGCCTTCAAAGGCTAAGTCGTTAATTGTTAATTCAACAATTTGATGTCGGTGGTAAAAGTGTCTTTGTGCCATAGAGCGCGCAAAATTACCTAATTTGCGCGCCGAAGACACATCAAAAATTAAATATCTCTCATGCAAGATTCTCAAGTTAAATCAACTTCTCAGTCTTTAATGGACTTGGAAAATAAACATGGCGCCCATAACTATCATCCTTTACCCGTTGTATTAGACAGTGGCGAAGGTGTATATGTTTGGGATGTAGAAGGTAAGCGTTATTACGATTTTTTATCTGCCTATTCTGCTGTAAATCAAGGGCATTGTCACCCTACTATAATTGGTGCTTTAAAGGAACAAGCCGAAAAAATAACTCTTACTAGTCGCGCTTTTTATAATTCAAAATTAGGAAGCTATAATCAGTACATGACCGAATATTTCGGCTTTGATAAAATTCTTCCCATGAATACTGGGGCAGAAGCGGTAGAAACTGCTATTAAAATCTGCCGTAAGTGGGCGCAAGAAACCAAGGGTTATCCCGAAGTGAGCACCAAAATTATTGTTGCAGAAGATAACTTTCACGGACGTACCACTACTATCATTTCCTTTTCGAACGATGAAGTAGCACGTGATGGTTTTGGCCCTTATACCCCTGGTTTTGAAAAGATTCCCTACAACGATTTAGATGCTTTGGAAAAAGCCTTGCAAGATGATCACGTAGCGGGATTTTTGGTAGAGCCCATTCAAGGTGAAGCAGGTGTAGTAGTGCCAGATGCAGGTTATTTACGTGCTGCGCGTGACTTATGCAACAAGCATGACGTAGCTTTTATTACCGATGAAATTCAAACGGGAATTGCGCGTACGGGCTCACTTTTAGCAGTGTGTGGCGATTGTACTTGTCAAGGAAATTGTGAACGCCAAGAAGCTACCTACGTTAAACCCGATATTCTTATTTTAGGAAAAGCCTTAAGTGGCGGAGCTTATCCAGTTTCCGCGGTATTAGCGGACGATCATATTATGAAGGTGATTAAGCCGGGTACCCACGGTTCTACTTTTGGTGGAAATCCACTGGGAGCAGCCGTTGCTATTGCCGCTCTGGACGTAGTTAGAGATGAAAAATTAGCGCAAAATGCCCGTCGCTTAGGCGAGATTTTTAGAGCGGAAATGAATAAATATATCGATAGCAGTAAGGTAGTTGCAAAAGTGCGCGGCAAGGGATTGCTTAATGCCATTGTAATTAACGATTCTCCTGAAAGTGATACCGCTTGGAATATTTGCCTGCGCTTACGCGACAACGGACTTTTAGCGAAACCTACGCATGGGAATATTATTCGTTTTGCCCCGCCTTTGGTTATGACCGAAGAGCAATTAATGGACTGCGTGGCCATTATCACCAAAACACTTAATGAGTTCGAATAATTAAATTATTAGCCATTATATAAAGCGGCCTCTTTTTGGGGTCGCTTTTTTTTTGGTCAAGCCAAGATGCGCAGGAATAAAGGGAAGGCAATTTTGGGACATTCGCACTCTTAATAATTTTAGCATTTTGGACTTAGTACTCGGGTGTATATAAAGAGCTATTATAATCCCAAGTCCTTGATTAAATCACCGACGTTTTTTTCGGTATCCCGTAAAATCTGATTGCACATTTTCAAGAGTTCAGCCGCACGTTTTACCTTGGCACTGAGTTCATCCACGGATATTTCATCTTCCTGTAAATCTTGCATTATTTCTTGCAATTCCTCGAAAGAGTCGTCGTAGCTAATTTTTGTCTTAGTCATTTTCAATTTTCTTTATTTCGGAAACCACTTTCCCTTTAAAGAGACTGGTTACTATTTCGTCACCAATCTCTAGTTCCCCGGCATCTTTAACGGCTTTGCCACCTTTACGGCTGATACTATAGCCGCGCTTTAGGGTGTTTTTAGGCTCTACTAATTTAATGGCTTCACCGATACGCTGAATACTATTTAACTGCACTTTTAGGCGGTAGTCTAACAATTGGCCCAAACGCGCCTGAATCTGACTCAGTTTAGGTGCCTCAAGGTCTTGTATTTTTTTCAGTGGTAATTGCGTAAGCCTTTGCTGATAAATTCTCAATAGGGTTTCATTTTCATTGATTTTATCGGCACTTAGTCTGATCAATGCTCCCGCACTATGATGTATGAGTCCTCGTTTCTGTTGGATACTTGACAGGGGGTATTTGCTTACTATTTCTGAATAACGTTCTAAGCGTACTGTCTGTAAATTAACCACTTGGCTAGCGGAACGCTGAATGAAGTTAAATATCTCCAGCATCTGACTTTCGAAAATCTGCATCTTATCCACCAGATAGTCGGCTAGGGCAGTGGGTGTACTGTGCGGGCTCTTCACAATCATATCCAAAATGCTGAGATCACTTTCGTGGCCAATGCCACTTAGCACCGGAATTTCTATCTGGGCCACTGCTTTACAGAGGCTTAGATCATTAAAGGCATCTAAATCTAACTTGCTGCCGCCGCCTCTTATAAAAGCCAGCGCGTCATACTGGGTGGTATCTACTTTAGCCAAGGCTGATAGTAAGCTTTGGGGTGAATCGGGGCCTTGTACTTTGGCTTCAAAATGATCAATCTGAAACTTATAGCCTTGCTCATTGCGTAATAGGTGCTGTATGAAATCTTGCAAAGCGGCTGCCTGCGGTGAGGTAATCAATGCTATTCTTTGGATGACTCTTCCTTCAAAAGTGGCCTTATTAAGGGTGAAAAGGCCTTCGGCTTTTAAGAGCTCAATGTTTTTTTGCTTACGTTTTTCTAATTCTCCTAGCGTATAGCTTAGATCAACATCGCTAATACGCAGTTTTAGTCCGTAAATTTCATGAAACTCAATGTGACAGAGAAAGACAATTTCACTGCCCTCCTTCAATAAGGCCCTATAATTGTCACCGAGTTTTAATTTGAGTTGACTAAGGCTTGTGGCCCAGATGATCGCCTGTACCGAAGCCTTTTTAACGCCTTCCACTTCTTCAATTAACTCTAAATAAGCGTGACCGGCCTTGGAAACGGTAAACTGAGCAATCTCTGCTTTTACCCAAAATAGGCGCTGCCCCAATTCCCTTTCAATCAAACCCTGCAAGGCTTGATTCAATTTTAAGAGGCTGTATACCTTGGGTTTTGAGCTTATGGGATTGTCTGCCATACCAAGGGCGAAGGTAAGGTGATTTTAGCTTTTAAGCGATAGTACTTGTTTCTCAAATAATTATAAAATTCTTACCAATAGCCTTGAAATTATAATCATTATTTTCCTGCTCATGTCTGTAAATAAGCGTAATTTTGCGCCCTTTTGAGATAACCTAAAGTGTTTAGAATGAAAGAGTTTATTCGCCGTCAAAGTGCTAATGCTCGTAACGATATTTTTAGTGGATTAACCGTGGCGCTTGCCTTGGTGCCAGAAGCAGTTGCTTTTGCCTTTGTGGCGGGAGTAGATCCTTTAGTAGGTCTTTACGCCGCTTTTATGGTCGGTTTAATTACTTCTATTTTTGGTGGTCGTCCGGGTATGATTAGCGGTGCCACCGGTGCCTTAGCCGTAGTAATGGTTTCACTGGTAGCTGATGGCAATGCCATGGGAGCAGAGGGAGAAGACTTAGGCTTGTACTATCTTTTTGTAACAGTAATCCTGATGGGAATTATTCAGATGTTAGTGGGGGTATTAAAGCTAGGCAAGTTTGTTCGCCTTATTCCACACCCGGTAATGATGGGCTTTGTAAACGGTCTAGCTATTGTGATCTTCCTTTCACAATTAGGTTTGTTTAAAGAAACGGTAAACGGCGAAGCGCAGTGGATTACCGGCGGCCCTCTTTATTGGATGATTGCTCTGGTAGCTTTAACCATGTTTATCATGCAGTTTTTACCTAGATTAAACAAAAAGCTTCCTGAAGCCCTCATTGGTATTTTGGTAGTTACTGCCATCGTTATATTCGGAAACTTAGATGTAGCTACCGTGGGCAGTTTTATTCGCAATGGTGGCGGAACCGGCCTAGAAGGTGGTTTGCCCTCTTTCCAGTGGGCTATTTTCGATAAGATTCCTTTCAATATGGAAACACTGGCCTTCATTTTACCTTACTCGCTAATTTTAGCGGCCATTGGTTTAATTGAGTCATTAATGACCTTAAACTTGGTCGATGAATTAACCGAAACCCGCGGTAGTTCTAATCGCGAGTGTTTAGCGCAAGGCGGTGCCAACATTGTTACGGGATTTTTCGGTGGAATGGGTGGTTGTGCCATGATTGGTCAATCTATTATCAATATTAAAGGGGGCGGTAGAACCCGCCTTTCTGGAGTGGTAGCGGCCTTAACCTTATTAGCCTTTATCCTTTTTGCGTCGCCTTTAATTGAAAGAGTACCCATTGCCGCTTTAGTAGGCGTAATGTTTATGGTAGTGATAGGCACTTTTGCCTGGTCTAGCTTCCGTATTTTAAATAAGATTCCTTTAAGTGATGCGGTGGTATTAATAGCGGTATCCGCTTTAACGGTAATTTTTGATTTAGCCTTGGCTGTATTGGCGGGTATTATTCTTAGTGCCCTAGTTTTTGCTTGGGAAAGCGCTAAAAGGATTCGTGCTCGTAAACATATTTTGGAAGACGGCAGTAAAGTCTACGAAATATGGGGACCGCTCTTTTTTGGTAGTATTCAAGCTTTTAAAGCTAAATTTGATCCCAATTCAGATCCTGACAAGGTAATTATCGATTTTATGGAATCGCGTGTAAGTGATCACTCTGCTTTGGAGGCCTTAGATGCTTTGGTAAAGAAATACCAATCGCTGGGTAAAGAAGTACATATTCGTCACCTAAGTGAAGAATGTCAGGAATTAATGGTAAAAGCCTCGCCTAATTTGGCGGGAGTTATTGAGAAAAGTATAGATGATCCGCGCTATCACGTTATGGCGCAAGCAATGCAATAAATATGGAACTCGGAAAACGCAATACCTTAATCGCCAAGCGCTATACCCCGCAGGGTATGTATTTAGAAGATGCCAAAGGAAACGAGGTGCTTTTGCCTAATAGCCGCTTACCGAAAGGGCATAAGGTGGATGACGAAATGGAGGTTTTCGTATACCGAGATTCGGAGGAACGTTTGATTGCCAGCCTACAAATGCCGGTAGCGGAGGTAGGAGATTTTGCGGTTTTAGAAGCGAAGCAGAATACCAACTTTGGTACTTTCATGGACTGGGGTTTAGACAAGCAGATTTTAGTGCCCTTTAAGGAGCAGCACGATCCCATGACAGAAGGGGCTTTCTACGGTGTGTATATTTATTTAGATGCTATCAGTGAGCGTTTAGTGGCCTCCGCCCGTTTAGAGCGTTTTGTAGAAAAAGAGCCGAAAGACTTAGAGATTGGGGCAGAAGCAGACTTACTTTTAATCGAAAAGACGGAACTAGGCTTTTTAGTTATCGCCAACAATAAGTACCGCGGCCAAATTTATCACAATGAGATTTTTTCACCTTTAAAAGTAGGGGATAAGATAACCGCCCATATCCGCACCGTGCGAGAAGATGGTAAAGTTGATTTTATAGTACAAGCTATGGGAGTACAAAATATTGAAGTAAATGCGCAAAGAGTATTAACCCGTTTAGAAAAAGACGGTGGCTTTTTGGCCTTAAGCGATAAAAGCAGTCCCGAGGAAATAAAGGATAAGCTCAGTATGAGTAAAAAGACCTTTAAAAAGGCGATTGGTACACTCTATAAAAAACGCTTGATTAGCCTAGATGAAAAAGGGCTGACGCTGAATAAGTAGCCAATTTCAGATATTAGTATCACTCTACCCTATACTTTTTCATTGCACTTCTATTTGCGCTAATTTTGATTAGCAAATTAGAGCGAAATGCAAAAGCAAGTAAAATATAATCTCCCCGCCCAGTTGGTTGACATGGGCGGTATTCCCCTTAAGCAAGCCATTCCTACGCAAAAGGTGGGTCACTTCGATCCTTTCTTATTACTGCACCATGCTGAAATGCAAGCTTACTCCGATCGCCCTGCGCGTGGTCAAGGAATTGGTCCGCATCCTCATCGTGGTTTTAGTCCCGTAACTTTTGTAGTAGAGGGAGAAGTTCATCATCGCGATAGTTTTGGAAACAATCAAATTGCTAAGGCAGGGGAGGTGCAATGGCTCAATGCTGGCGCCGGTATTGTACACAGCGAAAGACCCTCCAAATATCTTGTGCAGCAAGATGGCAAGCAGGAAATTATTCAATTGTGGATTAATAGTCCCGCCCAGCATAAAATGGACATTCCTACTTATTATCATCTGCCAAAGAGCGAAATGCCTGTTTTCACTTCGGTAGATAAGCAATTGGAAAGCAGTCTTATTGCGGGTGAGTTTTTGGGTAAAAAGACCAAAATCAAAACGAATATGCCCATGTCTATTTTATGGGCTAAGGGTACTAAGGGAGCAAAAGAAAAGTATCAGTTAAATTCAGAATTTGCCACAGCTTTATATCTAATTAAAGGTGGCTTGCAGCTTAAAGGTTATGGGCCAATAGAAGCAGAGAGCTTTATCATTTTTAGTGAAGCGGGTTCTGACCTAGAAGTGAGTTTATTGGAGGATAGCCAATTTTTAATCCTTTCTGCGCAAGCGCTAAAGGAGAAAATTGAGCAGTACGGACCTTATGTAATGAATAATCAAACCCAAATACTTGAGGCCATGCGCGATTATCAGATGGGTAAAATGGGGATTCTTATCGAAGACGATTAAGATCCCTTAGGATAGAACCCGCAAACGACTTTCCTCCAGTTGCTTTTTTAGGTGACTAATAAACTGGTAGCGTTGCTTGGCGGCTACTTCACTAATTAAAGTAGACTTGCGTACTAAACGATCATACCAATTATAGGTCATCTCGTTAAGTTTAGGATGATCGGAAATAAGGGAATTGAAAGTGAGGTGACCGATAAAGGAAATTCTCTTTCCGTTAACAATCGCTAAAGCGCTATTGTTGGATAGTTCAATATCGCTTTCATACAGTGAGAAATTGTGTTTTTCACTCCCCTCAGCAATACGGTCAATTATTTTGCTCCCTTTCTCTGCTTTACGCTCTTGTCTGTCTATCAAGGTTTCTATATCGTCATAGATATCCTTTAGTACTTCTTGCGACCTTATATAGCCCGAGTTAGAGTAATATTCAATCTGCCTTAGCGTGCTGTTTAAAGTAGTGGTTGTCCATAGTTCGGTAGAGGATATTTTACAATATTGCTCATATATAGCTTTACCAAGCTCGATTAAGTCTGGGCTAATGGTGTCTTTCTCTAATTGCTTGCCTTGTAGTTCTTCTACTTCCATTACCGCATGCATCCAATAATACATTTTAAAAGCTCCAAGGGAGGGAAGACTAAGGTTTTGAAAGATAGGAATGTCTAAACATGAATAATACAAACGACCATCTTCACTTTGCCCAATCATTATTAAGTTTTGCAGTAAACTGGTCAAATACTCTTTAAAGCTCTCAGCATTGGAATCTAACTGAGTAAAACGTATGGTAGCATTTAACTGATTAGGATTTTGCAGGCTGTCCAATTGGATATTAAAATGTTCCGCAATTTTCATCGCCTCATCTAAGCTAAAAACAGTTTTACCACTAATGCGCCGGTAAGCACTATCCATGCTTACTGCTAGCAAGTCCGCTAAAATAGGAGCCAAAGACTGGCCACTAGGCAAACTAGAATTGATACGATTAATCAGACTTTCTTGATAATTCATAGCTTAAACTTTTCGCAGATATCGCAAGGTAAACAAAAAGCATTCTTATTTATCGCAAATATTAGGATGCAAATCTTATAAAATGCGAACGTAGCAACGCTTGTGATTGATATCTGCTCTAGTTATGCAAATTGTGCAGTAGGGCCAGCATTCTACTGATAAGCCCGTTTTAGTAGCTTATTATGCCTGCATAGTTTTGTCTCACAATCAAAAAGAAAATGTCATGAAAAAGTTAGTAATCTTATCGCTAATCTTAATTACCAGTTTATCGAGTAGAGTATTAAAAGCTCAGAGCTCTAACAGTAAATTAGAAAGCATTGCCGTTGTTAGTATCGACACCCGCGGACTTAGTTTAGATAATTTAGCCTTAGGTAATTTAGTTCGTCTAGAATTAGAGAAAACTCAACAGTATGAAGTTTTAGACAAGTACGACGTGGCAAATAAATTAAAAGAACGCAATATCAACCCTAATGAAGCTTTTGGAAAGTCTCAGCTGGTAACAGTGGGTAAGCAAATTAACGCCGACTTTATGCTTTCAGGGTCAGCGGAAAAGTATGGCAATAAGATCATCTTCATTCTTCGCCTAATTGACGTTAACATGGACAAAATTATTAAGTCGGATGTGAAAGAATACGTTTACGACGAAGAGTATATCCAAATTATGACTCGTCTTTCTTTAGCTAGCTTGTTAGGTCTAGAGCATAACGAAGAATTTGCCGCCAAATTAAAGAGTGTTGAAACCCCAATAGTTTCGGATCGCCAAAAAGTAAAGTTGAGTGGGCCTCGTTTCGGAATGCAGTTTTACTCGGGTAATCTGGCCGAAAGATTAGCAGCCCCTGAATCAGAAGGTGGTTATAATTCAACTCCTTATGCGACTGTTTTTGCTTATCAGCATGAATTTCAATATGTTAGTTCAGGCGATTTTCAAGTATTACTAGAAACAATTATATCGATAAATGGGATTGAGACCTCTTATGTTTCGCCTAGTTTAACCTTACTAAATGGCTTTCGCTACAAAGGTTGGGACCTAGGCTTTGGACCAGTGCTGCGTTTCTCTAGAATAGCGGAAGGTTATTATGATGAAAATAACAAATGGCAGATTAACACAGGTAATGGCGAGTCTGAGAGTTATGATATGACCACAAACATTGATAAGCGTGGAGATCTAAACTTAAGCACGGGACTCTTAGTGGCAGTGGGCAAAAACTTCCGCAGCGGACATATAAACTTACCAGTTAATGTTTATTACTCACACGTTCCATCGATAGACTCACACGTATTTGGCTTCATGTTAGGTTTTAACATCGCTCGCTCTAAATAGAAATCAATTACATTCTCTGATTGCTGCTAATCACAAAATCCCCCTAAGTCTTAAAAGGCTAAGGGGGATTTTTTTATGCAATATGTTGTCATCTAATTAGCTACGACTAATTTTTTGAAACTTGGAACTATCAAGTCTCAATAGCATATTCCCATAAAGTTACTTTCAAATCATTGACTCTACTTAGTTTGAGCCAGCCAAGTTTAGTATCGTTTCCAACTGTTTTTTTAAAAAGTAGGTACTTCTTTTCTTCAGATTGCCAAAAACCACGGTCAATCTCATTTAAGGTTAAAGCACTGTAAGAAAAATGATTATTTTTTTGACATAGCATAACACTATTTTGAGACCATGTTTGTGCGGCCGCTAGAATGTTAACTTTAAAGGAAATCGCGCTCGTAAACGGAGAAGGATTTAAGGTTTTTACTGGATTTGAGACTGAGTAATTACTGTAGGAATTAAAAGTTACTGTGTAGATGTCATTGCCCCAGCTTCTAGTCGTTTCTTTTAAGGTATCAGGTTGATTTTCTGTGGCAATCTCAAAATTTGGATTTAGAGGAATAAGCTCCACAATAAGGCTAGTGCCATAACCATTACTGTAATAGTAATCGTTTTTTAAATTGAAGTCAAAGCTTCCATCCGAATCGATATCAATCAAAATAGAGTCAAGATATTTAACAGGTTGCCATAGGTAATTACCATTACTGTCATTCCTTACAATAAGATTGGGAGTTACTTGCCCAAAGGTGAAAACAGCTTCGCTAGGTTGGTCATTAGTTTGTATGCTAGCATCTCCGTCTTTTTCACATTGGCTAAAGAGAATTAGAGCTAGGCTTAGAGATATTAGACGCGTCGAAGGTTTCATAAAAATAGGTTTGAAAATAAGGTAGAAAAAAAAATTTAATCTTGAGAAAGTATATGTTCGACAATCAAAGTGGCGTGTATCCGCGAATTTTCTATAAACCATTTGTTGTTTTGCATACCTCCACAAATAACTCCCGCTAAGTAGAGTCCCTCTAAGTTACTTTCCATGGTTTCACTATTGTAGATGGGTTTTTTTACCGCATCCTTACTAAACTCTAAACCCAGTTTTTTTAATAACTTATAATCGGGCTTATATCCAGTTAAGGCTAAAACGGCATCATTGGCAATTCTTAGCTCCTTTCCTTCTTGCTTTATGGTGATGTAATCTTCTTCAATCTTCGTGCACTCGCTTTCAAAATAAGCTTTGATGGATCCTTCTTTAATACGATTTATCACATCCGGTCGTACCCAGTATTTTACCCTTTCGGAGATGGCGCTTTCTCGAATTATCATGCTCACAGATTTTGCCCCTTTACGCCATAATTCTAAAGCCGCATCTACCGCCGAGTTTGCTGCACCAATAACGGCTACCTCTTGATTGTAATAGGGGTGAGGATCTTGGTAGTAATGCTTCACCTTATCTAATTCCTCACCGGGGATATTAAGCATATTGGCATAATCGTAAAAGCCAGTGGCAATAATTAGCTTGCTACTTTTAAAAGTCTCTTTACTGGTCTTTACCGCAAAGTGGTCTCCGCTTTTCTCTAAGCCAATAACTTTTTGCATGAGCTTCATATTTAGCTCAAGTGTCATACTTACTCTGCGGTAATACTCCAAGGCTTCCGAGCGGTTGGGCTTTACATTTTGTGAGATAAAGGGAATTCCCCCTATTTCAATCTTATCGGCCGTGGAAAAGAAAGTCATGCTGTGAGGATAGTTGTAAATACTATTAACCAAGTAACCCTTCTCAATAATCAGGTACTTTAATCCTGCTTTTTGAGCTTCAATGCCACAAGCTAAGCCTATCGGGCCTGCACCAATTATTATTAAATCAAACATATTTCAAAGGTCTTAAGAAAAATAAGGGCGCACAAGTAGTAATGTTTAAAGCCTCAGTGTTAAAGGTTACCTAATAAGCAAAGTTAAAGTGCGAAATTAGCGGCAAAACCGCACTATGAAAAATGCCAAATTCAATATTCTGCTAATCTTAATAGTTTCTTTGCTGGGAGTTAGTAACTGTTCTAATCCCACGGCTAGTGAAGCAAAGCAGTCTGAGAGTGATCAGAAATCGGGTAAAGAGTTTATTGCAAATAACTGCCTGTCTTGCCATAGCCCTAGCGCTCAGCCATCAGAGAGAATAGCACCACCACTTTTTGCTGTACGAGAACATTATTTGCAGGACCACCCAGAAAAGGAGGCATTTACTGAGGCAATGCTTGGCTTTTTGAAGGAAACAAATAGCGCCAGTGCTAAGATGCATTCTGCAGTTGAAAAATTTGGCTTAATGCCCCAGATGTCTTTTTCCGAAGAGGAATTAAAAAATGCTTTGATCTATCTCTATGAAAATGAACAAGTAAAGCCAAAACATGAGATTGTAGGTAAGGAAGATGATGGCCGAAAGATTGAAGTACTAGCCCGAGGTAGGTCCTTGGCCCTGCAAACAAAAAAAGCTCTCGGTAAAAATTTAATGAATGCGCTGGCTGTGGGAGGAAGCGCTTATGCAGTAGAGTTTTGTAATTTGAATGCTATTGCTATTACAGACAGTATGGAAAGGCTTTTGGGAGCCGATATTAAAAGAGTAAGTGATTTAAATCGCAATCCGGATAATGCTGCCACCGAAGAGGAGTTGAAGATAATTAGACAATTCAAGGAAACTTTGGCAGCTGGTGAAAAGCCTAATGGAGATTTAATAGCCACTGAAAAGGGCTGGCGCGTATTTTATCCAATCATCACCAATCAAATGTGCTTACAATGCCATGGTAATAAAACTAAGGATGTGAAGCGAGAAACTTTAGAGAAAATAGCGGCAAAATATCCGAATGATTTGGCTCTTGGTTATAAAATTAATGAGTTAAGAGGAATGTGGGTTGTAGATTTACCAAATAAGCTATAAATTGCCTTGTGATTATAAGTGTATACACATAAGGATTTTAGCGCGATTCGCATTTTGCGTATGGTTTTAGATCCATACAGATAGGTGGTTTTCTCGCTGAAGGATGTAGATTGTAAGTTAAAATGTTTTGACCATGGGTTTTTACTAACCATTAAAATTCTCTCTGGTCAGAAGTTGCCTGATAAATTTTGAGGAGGAAGGGAATAGGTTAATACCTATTAAAAAAAAAGCTCCGGAGATTAATCTTCGGAGCTCTTACTTTTATGAAAACTGATTTTAGTCCTTAGGACCGTCCTCTTTCTTTTCTTCTTTGGCCTTTTTCTTCTTGGCAACTTTTTCAACCGTCACATCGATCTTACTGTCATCGCCTTCTCCACTTAGGCTTATAAGAATGTTGTCGCCTTCTTCAATAGCAGAATTGATTATCTGCTCGGCTAAAGGATCCTCCACATACTTTTGAATAGCACGGTTTAGTGGTCTAGCACCATACTTTTCATCAAAGCCTTTGTCGGCAATATAAAGTTTGGCCTCGTTGGTCATCTCTACTTCATAACCTAGCTCATTGATGCGTAAATACAACTTGCGCAATTCAATATCAATGATTTTAACGATATCCTCTTTACTTAGGCTGTTAAAGAGAATTACGTCGTCTATCCGGTTTAAGAATTCAGGAGCAAAAGCTCTTTTCAAAGCCGTTTGAATCACTCCTTTTTCTAAATCACCTTTGCCTTTAGCGCGTGAGGCCGTTCCAAAGCCAACACCAGTTCCAAAATCTTTCAATTTGGTAGTACCGATATTAGAGGTCATTATGATAATAGTATTCTTAAAATCTACTTTACGCCCTAAGCTATCGGTCATATGACCATCGTCTAAGGCCTGTAAAAGAAGGTTAAATACATCTGGATGCGCCTTTTCAATCTCATCTAATAATATTACTGAATAAGGCTTGCGACGAACTTTTTCGGTAAGCTGACCACCTTCCTCATATCCAACATATCCAGGAGGCGCTCCCACTAAGCGAGATACGGCGAATTTCTCCATATACTCACTCATGTCTATACGAATCAAATTATCATGTGAATCGAATAATGAGCGCGCAAGTTCCTTGGCTAACTGGGTTTTACCAACACCAGTAGGTCCTAAAAATATAAAGGAACCAATCGGCTTATTGGGGTCTTTCAATCCCGCTCTATTTCGCTGAATCGCCTTAACAATCTTGTCTACCGCCTCATCTTGACCAATGATTTCCTTTTTGATATCATTGCCCATTCCGCTTAAGCGATTGCTTTCTTGTTGAGCCACACGTTGTACGGGAATACCGGTCATCATTGCTACTACCTCGGCAACATCTTCGTCGCTTACGGTTTCGCGGTTCTTTTTAACCTCATCTTCCCAACGGTTTTGAGCGTCTTTGAGCTGGTTTTCTAGGTTTTTCTCGTCGTCGCGCAGTTTAGCTGCTTCCTCGTATTTCTGCTTTTTAACCACTTGGATTTTCTGCTCGCGAATTTCATCCAAGCGTTTCTCCAAGTCCATTACTTCCTCTGGCACATTAATACTGGTAATATGTACCCTTGAACCTGCTTCGTCTAAGGCATCAATAGCCTTATCGGGAAGATGTCTGTCGGTTACATATCTACTCGTTAGCTGTACACAAGCTTTAATGGCTGCGGGAGTGTAATTAACATTGTGGTGATCTTCGTAACGATCCTTAATATTATTGAGGATTTGAATAGTTTCCTCGTGATTAGTAGGATCTACCATCACTTTTTGGAAACGACGCTCTAGGGCTCCATCTTTCTCAATATGCTGACGGTATTCGTCTAGGGTTGTAGCACCCACACATTGAATTTCGCCTCTCGCTAAAGCGGGCTTAAACATATTACTAGCATCTAGCGAACCAGTAGCTCCACCGGCGCCAACTATAGTATGTAGCTCATCAATGAAAAGAATAATATCTTCATTTTTCTCCAGCTCATTCATTAAGGCCTTCATTCTTTCTTCAAACTGCCCGCGGTATTTGGTACCCGCTACTAAAGAAGCTAGATCGAGTGAAACTACACGCTTATCAAATAATACACGCGATACCTTTCTCTTAACGATGCGCAGGGCAAGACCTTCAGCAATAGCTGATTTACCTACCCCCGGATCGCCAATTAATAGCGGGTTGTTTTTCTTTCTGCGCGAAAGAATTTGCGAAACCCTTTCAATTTCTTTTTCTCGGCCCACTACCGGGTCTAATTTATTCTCCTCCGCCATTTTGGTCAAATCGCGACCAAAATTGTCTAGTACTGGAGTTTTAGACTTAGCGTCAGATTTACCTTTAGCGCCGCCACCCATTCTTCCGCTGTCACCACTCGATTTAGCGAATTCATCTTCATCATCTCCAAAGGGAGACTCTGCTCTTGGGCTAGCAGGACGGTCTTTCGACTCTCCGCTAAACATAGCCTGGTATTCGGTTTTTACATTATCATAATCAATCTCATACTTACGTAAGACGCGTGATACAGGATCATCATCGTTACGAAGAATACAGAGTAATAAATGTGAGGTGCGAATAGTAGCACTTTGAAATAATTTAGCCTCTAAAAAGGTAGTCTTTAGAGCTTTTTCCGCTTGACGAGTCAAGGGTAAATGCTTTTTACTGCTGATTTGACCAGAAATATTGGGTGCGCTAATCGCTTCTATCTGACGGCGGAATGTAGACATGTCTACGCCTAGGTCTTCTAAAATTTTAATTGCACTTCCTTCTCCTTCTCGTATTAATCCCAGCATGAGGTGCTCGGTGCCGATGTAATCATGGCCCAAGCGCAAAGCTTCTTCTTTGCTGTAGCTTATCACGTCTCTAACACGTGGTGAAAAATTTTCGTCCATTATGCTTTTTTTCTACTTCGATATATTGTGCGAGTGCTTGAGTAATGGCGAACATTATGCCAGTCAATACCCTGCAACTCAAAGATAATTTTTACTCTAACAACGCTCGTCCTTAAAAGTTGTCTTTTATCAACAAGCAGATAGTGAATTTGTGAGTAAAATTAAGCACTACGACGCGTTTCGAGGCCTTTAGAATTTTATATTTGGAACTCGATTTAACATTTTGATAAATCATTATATAATTTACTGACAACATGGCTGGAGACGAACGTATAATTCCAATCAACATAGAAGAAGAAATGAAGTCATCCTACATCGATTATTCGATGTCGGTGATTGTTTCTAGAGCTTTGCCTGATGTGCGCGATGGTATGAAACCAGTACACCGCCGAGTTTTATTTGGTATGTACGAGTTAGGAGTAATGTCCAATCGTGGATACAAGAAATCTGCTCGTATCGTAGGGGAGGTATTAGGTAAGTTTCACCCACACGGTGATTCTTCTGTTTATGATACTATGGTGCGTATGGCGCAACCATGGAGTCTACGCTATATGCTGGTAGATGGCCAAGGTAACTTTGGTTCTATCGATGGGGATCCCCCCGCAGCAATGCGTTACACCGAAGCAAAATTGCGTAAGATTTCGGAAGAAATGCTCTCGGATATCGATAAAGAAACGGTTGATACTCAACTGAACTTTGATGATACCTTAGAGGAACCCAGAGTTTTACCTACCCGTATTCCTAACTTGTTAGTGAATGGTGCTTCAGGTATTGCCGTTGGTATGGCGACTAATATGCCACCGCATAATCTTACGGAAGTGATAGATGCCACTGTGGCATTTATTGATAATAGAGAAATTACCACCGAGGAGATCATGCAGCATGTAACTGCCCCTGACTTCCCTACTGGTGGAACTATTTACGGCTACGATGGCGTAAAACAAGCTTTTGAAACGGGTCGCGGTAGAGTAGTGATTCGTGCGAAAGCAGAAATTATGGAGTTTAAAGGTCGCGAGGTAATCGTGGTAACTGAAATTCCATACATGGTCAATAAAGCAGAAATGATCAAGAAAACTGCTGACTTGGTTAATGATAAGAAAATTGAAGGCATTTCTGATATAAAAGACGAGAGTGACCGTAACGGTATGCGCATCGTTTATTACCTAAAGCGTGATGCCGTTCCCAATGTAGTTTTAAATACTCTTTACAAGTTCACCCAACTACAATCTAGTTTCTCCGTAAACAATATTGCCTTAGTAAACGGTCGCCCAGAGCAGCTTACTGTTAAGGACATGATTTACCATTTTGTAAATCACCGTATAGATGTAGTAATTCGCAGGACTAAATACGATCTGCGTAAAGCGGAAGAAAGGGCGCATATCCTAGAGGGTCTAATTATCGCAAGTGATAATATTGATGAGGTAATCCAAGTGATTCGCTCTTCTAAAAGCCCAGACGAAGCCAGAGAACGTTTGAAAAACCGTTTTGAGCTAACTGAAATTCAAGCTAGAGCGATTGTTGACATGCGTCTACGTTCATTAACGGGACTAGAACAAGACAAACTGCGCGCTGAGTATGATGAGCTTTTAGAAAAGATCACTTATTACAACCGTATTCTTAATGAAGATGACCTGCGTATGCAAATCATTAAAGAAGAACTACAAGAAATAAGAGATAAATATGGTGATGAGCGTCGTACTGAGATCAATTTTGCTGGCGGTGATGTAAGCATCGAAGATATGATTCCTGATGAGGAAGTGGTTATCACTATTTCTCATGCGGGTTATATCAAGCGCACCTCTCTTACAGAATATAAAAAGCAAGGACGTGGTGGTATCGGACAGAAAGGAGTGAATACTCGTGATGCCGATTTCGTGGAGCACATCTTTGTGGCTACTAACCATAATTACTTACTCTTCTTTACCGAATGGGGTCGTTGTTTCTGGTTAAGAGTTTATGAAGTTCCTGAAGGTAGCAAAGCCAGTAAAGGCCGGGCTATTCAAAACTTGATTAATATTCCTCAAGACGATAATCTTAAGGCCTTTATTAATACTAAGGATCTCAAAAATGAGGAGTACGTAAATAATAACTTTATTGTAATGGTTACCCAGAAGGGTATCATTAAGAAGACTAGCCTAGAAGCTTATTCTCGTCCACGTACTAATGGTATTAATGCCATTACTGTCCGTGAAGGAGATACTTTATTAGAAGCTAAACTGACTACGGGTAATGACGATATCTTAATGGCAATCCGCAGTGGTAAAGCCATTCGCTTTAATGAAAGTACCGTGCGCTCCATGGGTAGAAATGCCAGTGGTGTGAAGGGTATTAACATGACCAATGATGATGATGAGGTAGTAGGAATGGTTACCATACCAGGTGGCCAAGCTGATACTAGCATCCTAGTAGTTTCAGAAAAAGGCTATGGTAAGCGAACTTCCTTAGATGACTATCGTATCACTAACCGTGGTGGTAAAGGAGTTAAAACCATTGGTGTTACCGAAAAAACGGGTCACTTAGTGGCTATTAAGGCGGTTACCGATGATGAAGATTTAATGGTAATTAATAAGAGTGGGGTAATGATCCGCATCGGAGTAGCTGATTTACGCGTTATGGGTAGAGCCACGCAAGGGGTAAAACTTATCAACTTACGTAAAAACGATGAAATTGCCTCCGTAGCAAAGGTTCCCGCACATGACGAGGAAGAAGAGGAGATAGTTGATCCAGAAAACCCTACCGAGGGTAGCACGGAAGAAAGAACCGCCGAAGAAGGCCAATCAGATGGAGCGGCAGAGGCTAGTCCCGAAGATCCTGAAACGCCTAATCCAAGCGAAGATTAATATTTTCGATAAAAATTAAGCCCTCATTATGAGGGCTTTTTTTTTGAAGATAGGCGATTAATTTCTTCCTTGTAGGCTTAAACCTACTCCTCTAAATGAAGGCCTTTTCTAATACTTTTTTACTCTGCCTAATCTTGCTTCTATCTGCCACTAATATTAAGGCACAGACCATAATTTCGGGACAAATAAATAGCTACGATAGTTTGGTTTCTTTTAACACTGGTTCTTGCGGGGATGAGATTTTGAGTGCCGGACTGGTAAATTTCAATTCGGGCGATTTAATTTTAATTTACAGTAAAGCAGAGGCTACTGTAAAGCTTACGAACACCCCTGATTTTGGGGAAATTCAAGACCTGAATGAGACAGGACACTTTCAATTTGCCTATATCGCTATGGTAAACGGCAATACGCTAGAATTAAACACTAAGCTTAAATATAATTTTCCTTCGGGTAGTCAAATAGTTAAGATACCGGAGTATCAACAAGCTCGACTCAACACCAGCATTAATGCAGCCCCTTACTTAAACGGCTTAGGGGGTATTTTATGCTTAAAAGCAGATAGGTTAATAATTAATGGCGAAATTGAAGCGAATGCAAAAGGCTTTAAAGGTGGCTTTAGTACACGTAATATGGGCTATGCCTGTGGCACGTCTGATTATTATTTTCCAGCTCAAGATAACGGTGGAGCACCTAAGGGCCAGGGTATTGCGCCAGTATCTGTAACCTATGTAAATGGTCGCGGTAAAATTGGCAATGGTGGAGGTGGTGGTAATAATCATAATGCTGGCGGAGGAGGGGGCGCAAATTCTGGTTCAGGCGGCAGAGGCGGTAATGAATGGGGAAATTGTAATCCTAGTGCACAAGTAGGAGGTCTAGGAGGTGAAGGACTAGGAATAGACCCGACCCGCCTTTATTTTGGCGGTGGTGGTGGTTCGGGTCATAATAATTTAGGTAATACTAGTTCTGAGGGTGGCGATGGTGGTGGTATAATAATCATTATTGCTAACACTATTGAAGTGCTAAGCGGCAGCATAAGCGCGAATGGCTCTGATGGGACAAGTATGAGGGTAGGAGCAGAAGGTTCTGGTGGCGGTGGAGCCGCTGGTACGATTCTTCTAGACTATTCAAAAGTAATAGGTAACCTAACTGTACTTGCAAAAGGTGGTGATGGAGGTAGTAGTACTGGTGGGGCTGCTGGCCCTGGCGGTGGAGGAGCAGGTGGTAGCTTATTTGTACCCCCTAATAGTGCGGTAGATTACAGTTCTGGAAGTCTTGGCTTTTTTTTAAATAATGGACTATCTGGACATCTCGCTGATCCAAGTCAAAGTTATGGCAGTCAAGATGGCCGAGTTGGTGAAATACGCCGTGAATCTTTTCTAGAAATTCCAGACCCTAATGCTAGCGCTAATCTGTCTATTAATGTGTTGGGGCCAGACACCGCAATTTGTGTGGGTGACTCAATTTTATTAGAAGCTAATATACCAGGAGTAAAATACTGGAGTACAGGCGCTAGCGGAAATAGCATCTATGCAAATACTAGCGGCACCTATTGGTTAAGGGTAGATGATGGTGCTTGCATAAGAACAGATACTATAAACATTGCGGTAGAATTCATCGAGCCCCTCAGCCTCGGAAATGACACCACGTTTTGTGAATCAGAAGGCCTTAATTTTGACTTTAGTGAAGAGGGTTATTCTTTGCTTTGGCAGGACGGCAGATTAGCGGCAAGACGCTCTTTTAGCTCTAGCGGTATTATCTGGTTAGAGTATCAAGGCCCTTGTGGTTTGGTACAAGATACTATGCAAATTGAAGCGATAAACTGCGATTCTTGTCTTATTGCTTTTCCGAATGCTTTTACACCCAACGGAGACAACTTAAATGATGATTTTCACCTTATTAGTGCTTGTGAATTTACCACATATCGGCTAAAAATATTTTCACGTTGGGGTGAGTTAATGTTTGAATCAAACTCTCAAAGAATAGCTTGGGATGGAACTTTTAAGGGTAAAAAAGCTATGCAAGGTAGTTACGCCTATGAATTGTATTATTTATTGCCTTTTAAGGAACCACAGCTAAAACACGGTATTGTCAATATTATATACTAAGGCCAGAATTCCTAGCCAATAAAGCCAATAACTTTCCGATTAAATTCTAAGGGTTTTTCCACGTTCACAACGTGGCCACAACTTTCAATTACCATTAGCTGCACTTGCTTTTTAGCATTTTGAGCTTGACTAACCAGTTTTCTAATAGAAGGTAAAAACATATGGTCCTCGTCACCCATAAGGTATAGAGTAGGGTGTGAGCTATGTCTCTCGCGGTGGGTGCTCAAGAGTGGATTTATTTCTGCCGCTAGCTTAAACCAACGGATGAATTCTTTCTGATAAAGTTTTTTCGCCTCGCGTACAAAAAGGTTGCGTGACTCTTTATGCTTCGATTTAGGCATTATAATCCAAGCAAAAAGCTTGTACAATAGAATATAAGGAACCACCGATTTAAACCACACGCCCATGCGCATTAATAATTGCGAACGAAAGTTTAGCTTGATAATAGCGCCGCCTAAAACCATTTTATTAACGCGCTCTGGGTGGTTTTCCGAAAGCTCACGAATGATAATGGTGCCGAGAGAAATTCCCACAAAATGGGACTTCTCAATTTTTAGGTGGTCCATTACGTCAATAACGTCTTCACTGATATCTTCAAAAGTATAGGTGGGAAAGCTTTGCTTGCTGAGGTGCGATTTAGAATCGCCGTGACCGCGCAAGTCTACCAAAAGAACATTGTATTTCTGTTTGAAATCGCGAATTTGTCTAAACCAAATACTACTGCTACCTCCAGCGCCGTGAATAAAAGTGACCCATTCTTTATTGGCGTCGCTATGGTTATATGTTTTAAAGTGCAACATAAAGGTTAAACAAGCTATTCGGATAATCGTTCATTGCCTATGGATATTGACAAATGAAAGATTAAATTTGTGACATCAATAGTACAATATTATTTCATAGGATATGGGAAGAGCATTCGAATACCGCAAAGCTGCAAAAGAGAAAAGATGGGGAAAAATGTCGCGTTTGTTTCCGCGTCTTGCGAAAGCTATCACCATGGCGGCAAAAGAAGGTGGCGACGACCCAAGTACTAACTCTACTCTGCGCACGGCAGTTAATAATGCCAAGGCGCAAAACATGCCCAAGGATAATATTGACCGCGCTATAAAAAGAGCTACGGGCAATGATGCCGCTAACTATACCGAAATAAATTACGAAGGAAAAGGCCCACACGGCATTCTTATTTTTATAGAGTGTGCCAGTGATAATACTACGCGCACCGTCGCCAATGTGAAGTCCTATTTTAATAAAGCCGGAGGGCAAATTGTACCCAACGGTTCGCTAGAATTTATGTTTGATCGTAAGGCAGTTTTCGAAATTGCTATGCCAGAGGACTTTGACGAGGAGGAAATGGAATTAGCATTAATCGATTTCGGATTAGAAAGCATCGAGGCCGATGAAGAGTCGGTTTATATTTATGGTGACTATACCGACTTCGGTACCTTATCTACTGTTTTAGAGGAGCGCAACTTTGAAGTGAAAAATGCTAGCTTAAAGCGTTATCCAACTACAGAAGTGGACTTTGATGAAGAGCAAACTGCCGAAATCGAAAAGCTTTTAGATAAATTAGACGACGACGATGACGTGCAAGCGGTCTTCACCAATATGTCATAATCAAGTTTAAAAGGCCTGTTTAAAGGCCTTTTTTTATGCTTCAATCTTGCTTACTTTTCTTTTTAACGATAGAGCCTCCTTGCAGTACACTCTTTTTGATAGACCAGAAAAAAGGAAGCCAAGGCATTTTATACATAATAATCAAATCTTCGCTTAAGCTTGATTCTTCGTCCAGAAAGCGTAAAATACGCGGTAAAGGGTGCTTCTCAAAGAGGCGTACAAATAACTTTTTCGATATTTCCGGTCTTTGGTTTAATATTCTTAGAAGCAGCTGGTCGTAATACTGGAAGTTAGCTTTTTGCTGGGGGCGCGGCAATCGTTTTTTCTGCTTTTGCAGATGAGCAGCAAGATTGGCACTGTGCTTGAGAATATTTTTAAAAGCAAAGCCAGTGGATGCTTTGGCATTGCCCGCTGCCAATCCAATAGGTATTATTCTTTGCCCTTTCGGGTGAAGGCGAGCGGCTTTATTAAGCTCCAAGGTCATAGGGATTTTATCTACTTCCCATTCCTCAATTTTATAGTCCTTTATACCAAGTTTCTCTAAATAGCTTTCAATTATTGGGACAGCTACGGGCTGACTTAAAACCTCTGCGCCGAAGCGGGTAAACTCGATAAGGGCTTTATTTTCAGCCGTTGGTAGTAGATACATGAATTGCAATGCGCCATTTTGGGGCACCTCAAAATCCATTAAGGTGCAGGTATCAGGATCGAAAACGGCATTTTCTACTTCAATGCGCCAGCCCACAAAGCTTTGCCAAAGCAGTTCGCGACGCTTTAATTTGGGCGGTCGGCTATCAAATACCTTATCACAGCTAAAGTGAGCCGTTTCTGAATGAACCACGACTGCTTCTTTTTTTTCCTCAAAAGAGGTGACCTTATCCATTAAGCGTTCCACTTTGGGGTATTGCGCTAAAACCTTATCTGCATAAGCATAGAGGTCGGCAGATCGAATCTGAATATATTCGTAAGGCTCTAAGGAACTAACTTTGTGATGAACATTATTAATTTTCGTCCAACGATGGTCAATCAGCTCTTTAACTATGGGGTAAGCGGTATCATTATGGTCGGTCCAAAAGCACCAAGTCCTGTCATTGCTATCTTTTTGATCTGGCTCAATAATCAAGACTGAAAGATCCTTTAGCCCGTCAATATTATGCAGTGCAAGAAGTAAAGCAAGGCTGCTACCGCCGCCGCCGGCAAATATAAAATCGTAGTGTTTCATTATAGATAAGAAACTTTTTCTTGCCAATCTGCGGCAGCGCTAAAAATACGCTCTCGTTTTTCCGAGTCCATTTTATCTAAGTTTTTTAGCATGAAAGCCATCCGATGATTGGCTTCAAAAGTGGGTCTATGTTCATCAATAAACTTCCAATATAAACCATCCATAATATCACACCAATCGCCTTTGGGATAATGACTCATCTTACGTAAGTAATTACTGCCCGCAATATAGGGCTTGGTGGCAAATAGATCGCCGGTGGCATATTGACTCATCCCGTAAACATTGGGTTCCATTACCCAATCGGCGCTATCGATATACATTTCCATAAACCAACGATTTACTTCATCAGGGTGTAAGCCACAAAGTAACATAGCATTGCCCAGCACCATTAGGCGTTCAATATGGTGACTATAAGCATAATTTTGAACTTTTTTGATGGCATCATCGATGGGGGGAATGCCAGTTTTGCCTGTATACCAGGCGTCATTCATTTTTCGCTCTAAACCAAAATGGTTTGATTTAAAATCATAATTACGATACATGCCGCGCATAAATTCTCGCCAACCGATAAGCTGCCGTATAAAGCCCTCATAACTTGGGAGGTGACTATCATCGGGGGAGAACCTTTTAAGCACAGCCTCTACTATTTCTTCAGGTACCAGTAAACCATTGTTTAGGTAGGGCGAAAGAGTGGAGTGAAAAATAAAAACTTGGTCAGCCTCGAAAGCATCTTCATAAGGCCCGAAATCGTTGAGCTTTTGTTCTAAAAAGTTTTCTAAAACCTGCAGAGCGCCAGCGCGTGTGGTTTGCCATTGATAACTTTCTAATGTACCAGGATGATCTTCGAATTTTTCGGAGACCTCTTTCATGACCTCCTTATCAATCTCATCGGCATTAAAAGACAGGCGAGAAGGGATGTCTATATTTTTCGGAAGTTTTTTGCGATTATCTTCATCTAGACTCCATTTTCCACCGAGGGGTTTTCCTTCCTCATCAATAAGTATTTTTAGCTTTTTGCGCTTTTGCTGATAGTATTGGTAAAGCAGCGGTTTCTTACTTTGGTCTAGGTAATTTTTAAAGTCATCTTCTGAAAAGAGAAATTTGGGGGAAGTTTTAAAGATGAGTTCAAGGTCTTTCTTCTCAGCCCAATTTTTTAGAGCTTTTTCAAAGAAGGCATCTTCAATTACATAGCTCTCTATTTGCTTCAAGTTGGGATGCTCATCAATGAGGTCATCTAGATAACTGAAATAGTCTTTACCATTAGGCGAGTCGCTCAAACGTTGGTAGACTAGCTGGTAATTGTCCTTTAAGCCTTGCGCATGATGACGCATGGCACTAAGAAAGAAAACAAGTTTTTGCTTGTGGTACTTAAAGTGCTGACAAAGCTCCCAGTCTTCCGCCATAAAGATTATACAATCTTTATCCAGGTCTAGTCCTTTGTGGTTAGGGAAAAGTGAGTCGCCGAGTAGTAATACTAAACGATGAGGCATATTATTCTTTATTAAAAATAACTATTTAAAGTCTTAATTGTTGAACAGTATACTGAAATAGACCAAGCTTAGCTTATTCAGAATCTACTCCTGTTGCTGAACTTCACTTAGATTTCGATGTTTAGTTAACATGCGAAAAAGTGAATTACCCTCCAAAATATGTATTCAATGCAAAAGGCCTTTTAATTGGCGCAAGAAGTGGGAGAGAAACTGGGAGGAAGTGCGCTATTGTTCTGAGAGATGTCGCAGGGCGAAAAAAAAACCGAACTCACCGTAAAAGGAGGGGTTGAATTGGGAATGAGGTATTCACAATGAGTTCGGCTCAATACTTTCTTAATAGTACCTGAGGCAAAGTAAATATATATTCAACAAAGCCGATTGCAGTTTTTCGACGTCAAATTCTCGAAAAACTCATTTTTCACAAAAAATAATCTTCAAAGCATTTCTGGTTTGAAAAAATACCGAAGGCACAATTCGACATTGTGAAATTTACCTATGATTCTGGTGATAGTAATTATTTCTGTTTGACCAGGGTAAAATTTGAGACTAATTTTTTGCTAATTCCTTAAAAAACCAAGACTTCAAATCTTGTAAATTTTCAGGCCCAATACCGTGGCCTTGCTTGTACTCACGGTAGATGTGGTTAATTTGCAACTTTTCTAACATGGGCAAAGCCTGACGGGGTGCTTCAATAGGAATTACTTCATCTTCTTGACCATGGGAGATGAAAAGAGACATCTTTTTAAAGGCACCTTCTTTAAAACTGCTAGGCACAATCTCTTTCATAATGTAGCCACTTAAAGGCATTACACACTCAAATTGCTCGGGATAACTTAAGGCTAGGGAGTAACTTAATATGGCACCCTGACTAAAGCCTAATAACCAAACAGGGTTATCGATTAGGTTGAAGGCCTCTTTAAACTCTTTAATGAAACGCATCAGAAGCTCGCGGCTTTCTTCGGCCTTAATAGTATCAGATTCCTTTTTTCCTAAATTGTCAAAGTTGATAGGATACCAAGCAAAGCCACCAAAACCTAGGCCTAGTGGCGCTCTAACACTCACGTAATGCACATCTGGGGAGAGATAATCTTTTAATCCAAATAAGTCATTCTCGTGACTGCCATAGCCATGAATCATAACTACTAAGGGCGCGGTATCAGCATGTTTAGCCGAAGCAGCCTGATGTACAAAGTGAAGTGGAAGGTTGCGGTTACTCATATTTAAGCGGGATAGCTGCCTATGGAAAGGCTCTTTAAGTTTGAATTTTCACGAAGAGCGAATAGATGTCTAATAGCAAAGGAATTACTGGAAAAAGCTATTTCCTCCCAAGGTATATCTTGGGCAGAGAAAAAAGCAATTTCTGTACTTTCTGGCGTAAGATGGAAGTGACCGTCTAATATTTTCGCCCTGAAAATGAGATAGACTTGCTGTGCTTTCGGTAAATTATAAACGATATGCAAATCCTCTAGCTTTACTGTCGCACCTGTTTCCTCTTTTACTTCACGTAAGGCACCATCTTCTATTTTTTCGTCGTTTTCTAAGAAGCCACAAGGTAAATTCCAAAAACCTTTGCGTGGTTCTATGCCTCTACGGCAAAGCATGATTTCGCCCGCTGCATTTTCAATAATGCAGCCGACGATCATGCGCGGATTGGCGTAAAAAATTAATTCACAATCTGTGCAAACAAAGCGTTTTCTTTCATCCCCGGTGGGTACAACGAATTCTAATTCTTTGCTACCGCAGTTGCTACAATAATTCATCTAATTAAATTGCCATCTTATACTCAGAGCTAAGTCCAAATCATAAATATCGAAGTAGGAATTGAAGAACTGTATGGATGGCTTAAAGTCTAAACCCAATTGAATGGGTATATCAGCTCTTTCAATAAATGAGTATTCAATACCTACTATACCGTCTAAACTTAAAGTGGCAGCCCCGTAATTGTTGCCGACATAGCGCACTTCATCATAGTCTACGAAACCAATACCTGCCCCAAAGCCATAATGCCAATTAAAACCTGGTGATAACTGAGGTAAATCTTCAACCCATTGGTATAAACCACTTAACTTAAAGGCATCCACTCCTTTATTACTGCGTAAGCCTAAATCTAATTGAATTCGATTTATATCGTTCAGTCGATTTTGGTAGGATATTTCTGCGCCAGTTACCACGCCGCTGCCGGAGCGGAAACCTAAGCTATGTTTTTGTGCCTTTAAATTAAATGTTGCTAGCAGACTAAAAGCTGCAATGAAATAGTAACTTTTCATTAAGTAGATTTATGCCACAAACTTACAAATTTTCAATAAAAAGGCTATCCACGGCCGATGTGGTTACTACTTTAGCCCCTAAGGAGTGCAGCATTGAGTACAGACCAAAATAGGTTCGATTCAAATATATAGCATCCTTTGGACCTCTGCCAGCTTTTGCATTTTTCACCATTTTGTCATTCTTAAAAATGTCGCTCATGGCATAAATCTTTTCGAAATATGATTTGTCCGAAAAATCGAAAGTCTCACTGAAAAAAGGTCTACCTAAAAGTTCTAATATCTCTTTGTAAATTTCCTTAAAGTGATTTACCTCCTCGCTTTTATCACTTTTCAGTAGAAACTCCAACTGGTAAAGTAGCGTGCTAAACTCTGCATCATCATCACTAATGGCGGGTCTCATTATTTGAAAGTACTTTCTATAAAAGTCTTCTTGTAACTCTTTAACACAGCCAAAATCTATTACGCCCACCCTGCCATCTTCTTGAAAAAGAAAGTTACCGGGGTGAGGATCAGCATGCACCTGCTGTAAATTGTGAATCTGGAAGTCGTAAAAGTCCCAAATAGTTTGGCCAATTTTATTACGAATTTCTTGACTAGGATTGAGGGCTAAGAACTTATCTAAATGGAAACCATCAAGCCAATCCATGGTAAGTACCTTGGGAGAAGATAGATCTTCGTAATATTTTGGGAATTCTAAATTCTCAATATGAGCACAGGCCTCGGTAATTTCGCGGCTGCGCTTTAATTCTAGTTGATAATCAGTTTCTTCTAAAAGTCTCTCTTCCACTTCAGAGAGATAATGACTGATTTCAGTCTGACTAATATTAAACATGGCTCCTACGACAGGACGTACCATTTTTAAGTCTGAGTGAATGCTGTTCGCTACACCCGGATATTGGATTTTAATGGCCAAGTTTTTACCATCTAATTTTGCCTTGTGTACCTGTCCTATACTAGCGGCAGCAACACTATTACGAGAAAATTCATCGAAAATCTCTCCCGGTGTTTTTTTAAAATGCTGCTGAAAAGTTTTTACCACTAAAGGATAGGATAGGGGAGGCGCGGAATATTGCGCTTGAGCAAACTTAGTGGTATAGGCTTGCGGCAGCAGGCCTTGATCCATGCTGAGCATTTGAGCCACCTTTAGCGCGCTACCTTTTAAATTGCTTAAGGCATCGTAAACATCTTCTGCATTCTTTTCCTGCAAGGCATCTTGGTTGTCTTCACCGCTAATTAGCCGCTTGGAATAATGCTTTAAGTAATTACGTCCAATTTTCGCACCTGTGGTAATAAATTTACCAGTGCGTTGGCTGCGACTACTGTAAATTTTATCCTGTTCTTTCATCGGTTTTGGAAAATGAATTTCCCGAAATCGAAAGCAGAGTCAATAGCATTCTTTTCTATAAGGTCAAAAGAGAAGTTTACCGATTTCTCAATGGCTTCGTCCGTGCTTTCAAAACCCAAAGACTTGTCCTTGCGCCAGAAATCCATTAGAAATAAGAATTGGTACCAAAAGAGATCATCGTAAATATCGTTAAACTTCGAGCGACCGGCAATTTCTTCGCGGCTGCGCCCCTCGTTTAATATCTGATTAAGCCAGTTTTTGAAGGCATCTTTTAACTCGCTTAAGTCGCTACTACCCTTTTTGAGGTTGAACATTTTATGATCTAAGACTAATAGAACATAAGAGCGATTACTCTTTAATTGCTCGAAGAAGCTAAAATAAAAGGAGAGAAGCTTTTCACGTGTTCTAAATTCCTCCCATTCGGGGCTACCTTTTAATGCTTTAATGTTTTTATGGAAGAGTTCCATCCAAAACGCAGCGGCTACCTGACCGAAGTCATTGAAGTGTGCGTAGAAGTCTGTTTCAGTAATGTTTAAGTCTTTACAGAATGCGTAAACACTAGCGGGGTTTTTCCCTTCGAGTAAAAGATTTTCTTGGTATTTCTCAACAATCATGCTGCGGATATCAACCTCTTTCTTGCTGCTTTTTTTTTGCGCTGTTGCCATATTGTAATTTTCTTATCTACTTAACGATTTAAGGCTCTATCTGTTCTGTGAATTTTGAAATTTTAACCAAAGATTCACAAAGTCTCCATCAGGGTCATATCGTTCTTGTTGCGAATCGATATTAAAACTACGTTGTCCACGCGGATCATTGCCATTGCCTGCTAGGTAGGTCCAGTTGCCATAATTACTATAAACATCATAATCTATAAGAGCAGACTCAAACCAGGCCGCGCCTAAGCGCCAATCTCCTTGTAGATTATTAATGAGATAAGAAGCAACGTTCTGTCGCCCTCTATTGCTCATAAAACCAGTAAGTAGTAATTCTTTCATATTGGCATCAATAAATGGTTGGCCGGTATTTCCCTGCCGCCATTTTTCAAACTGCGCATCTACCGGAGAGTGAAAGCTTTGGGGCATTTTAAAAAAGGAGGCTTCTTTTTTAGCAGCATTGAGTCGGAAAAACTCGCGCCAGAGCAATTCAAAATATAACCAATAGGTAGATTCATTGGCGGAAAATTGCGCTTCATAAGATTTCAATTCTTGATAAACTCGGCGGGGTGAGAGGCAGCCATGGGCAAGCCAAAAGGAGAATTTCGAACTATAGTCACTGCCAACTAAACCATTGCGGGTTTCCTTGTACTGAGAAATGTTTTTACTTTCAAAAAAGTAGTGTTTCAATCTTTCAAGTCCCTTACTTTCTCCTCCTTGTGGCTTAATAGCGGCGCGACCGTCGATGAACTGAAGGATAAGGCCCAAAGACTCTAAAGTAGGTAATGAAGAAGATTCCAATTGCGGCATAATCTCTAAAGGTTCTGGCTGATCAATAGGGTCAGAGGGCACTAGGACGGCTTCTACTTTTTTACGAAAAGAGGTAAAGCCTCGGGGCAATTTATAAAGTGGAAAGGGTAAGTCTTCCCAGGCAAAAAGCTGATTGGCAGTATAGCTTTTCAGAGGAATGTTTAGATTTTCGAGCGCCTTCTCCTGCTGGAGCTCTTCCCAGGCGTATTCTTCGCTAAAGTGAATTGCATTCAGAGGGAATTCTTCTTGTAGCTTTTGGATGCCGTTTTTAATTTTCCCTAAATGAATGATGAGCGGAATATTTAATTCGGCCAGCTTTTCTTTTAAATCGGCCAGTGATTCTAAAATAAATTGAGTACGAAGAGAACCAGTGCGAGGAAAGCCAAATTTATCGTGACTAAAGTGTTGCTTGTCAAAGCAGTAATAGGCAATTACTTCATCGGCCTGCGAAACTGCGGCGCTTAAGGCAGGGTGATCGTGGACCCGTAGGTCGTTTCTAAACCAAACTAAAATCCTCTTCATCTTCTAAATTATAGTGACAAATAATGTACACTATAAGAAGAGTAAAGAGGATTAAAATGTTCTTGAAATTAATTTAGGCTTGAATTATACCAGGGTTATAGGCCTTTTCAATAGGGGCGTGGTTCGCCATTTCGATACCCATACTAATCCACTTACGCGTATCTAGGGGATCAATAATGGCATCGGTCCACATGCGAGAGGCAGCATATTCCGGCTTCATTTGCTCTTCGTAATCGGTGTGAATACGGTCCAGCAATTCTTTTTCAACTTCTGGAGTAATTTCTTCACCCAATTTTTTGAGTCGAGATTTTTCAATCTGTAAAAGAACCTTAGCGGCCTGAGCACCGCCCATTACCGCAAGTTTAGAGTTAGGCCAAGCGACAATAAAACGCGGGTCGTAAGCTTTACCGCACATGGCGTAATTACCGGCGCCGAAGCTGTTATTCATAATGATGGTAAATTTTGGAACCACAGAATTGCTCATGGCATTAACCATTTTCGCCCCATCTTTAATTATACCACCTTGCTCGCTGCGTGAGCCAACCATAAAGCCAGTAACGTCTTGTAAGAATACGAGCGGAATTTTCTTTTGATTACAGTTGGCTATAAAGCGCGAAGCTTTGTCTGCACTGTCCGAGTAAATTACTCCGCCAAATTGCATTTCGCCTTTCTTACTGCGCAATAATTCGCGGTTGTTAGCCACAATACCTACGGCCCAGCCATCAATTCTACCGTAACCAGTAATAATGGTTCTGCCATAGCCTGCTTTGTATTCTTCAAACTCAGAATCGTCCAGTAGTCGGTCAATAATCTCTTTGGTTTTATAAGGTTTGGATGACTCCTTTGGCATTAAGCCATAAATTTCTTTAGGATTTTTGGCGGGTTCGGCCGGTTTGGCGCGATTAAAACCCGCTTTATTGGAGTCCCCAATTTTGTCAATTATATTTTGAATGGAACTAAGACAATCTTTATCGTCTTTGCTTTTGTAATCGGTAACACCAGAAATTTCGCAGTGAGTAGTAGCTCCGCCTAAGGTTTCATTATCAATCTCTTCGCCTATTGCAGCCTTAACAAGATAAGATCCGGCTAAAAAGATACTACCGGTTTTATCTACAATCAGTGCTTCATCGCTCATAATAGGCAAGTAAGCTCCACCGGCAACACAACTGCCCATAATAGCGGCAATCTGAGTGACTCCCATAGAAGATAAAATGGCATTATTGCGGAAGATCCTTCCGAAATTTTCTTTATCGGGGAATATTTCATTTTGCAAGGGAAGAAAGACTCCCGCACTATCTACTAAATAAATAATGGGGATGCGGTTTTCCATGGCAATTTCTTGCGCACGTAGGTTTTTCTTACCCGTAATGGGAAACCATGCACCTGCTTTAACCGTTGCATCATTTGCTACAACTATGCACATGCGACCCTTGACATAGCCTAAAACGACCACCACACCGCCCCCAGGGCAACCTCCGTAATCAGCGTACATTTCGTATCCAGCGAAAGCACCTATCTCTATTTGCGGTTTACTCTTGTCTAGCAGAAAAGAGACCCTTTCGCGGGCGCTCAGTTTTCCCTGCTTATGTTGTTTGGCAATTTTGGCTTCTCCACCGCCTAAATGGATGTTTTTAAGTTTTGTCTTTAGTTCAGAAACTAAGATTTTTAGATAATCTTCGTTCTTATTAAATTCTATATCCATTTTATTGACAATTAGTTAGGGTGAAAACTGCTTTGGTAGTAAAAAGCTCTTTGCTGGGATTAGCAACACTTTGCAAAAAGGTGAAAACGTTTTTATTTTCAAAAACACTTACGTAGATAATATCACTAAGGCCATCGCCGCTCAGGTCGCCGTACCAATAAATACGGGGAATTTGACAGTCACCATAATCGGGAGTGAGCTCCGCAAGATCCTGTTCTATTTTCACTCCTTCGTGTTGGTAGCTAATGGTAACTTTATAATTTTTTAAATCGGGGCAATCGCCCGCTTTTAGTACTTGCCCGGTAGCACTTAAGCTTACCTTTTGCTCTCTATCTAAACTTAATTGCTGCCCCGGGAATAATTTGGATCCGCGCATTCGCATGGCTTCACTATTATCGTAAAGAGTAATTTCATGATAGGGTATCACCTTTTCGGAGCCCAAGAGAAATAGACTTCTTTCCTTTTGATCGGTAAGAATATCAAATTCCAGACCTTGACCCACTTTTTCTTTGCTTAAAATAAGTTTTAGGTCAAGTGGTTTTATACTGTGTAAACCGTCGGGCTCGTTTTCATCGTCTAAAAATATGCCGTACCAGTATAGACTGGGATCCAAGCTCCGAATGTCACCACAAAAGTTATAGCTTTCTATGGCTAGCTGTAGATTATCACTCTTTAAATTAGGGTGGGCAGGTGTTGGTTTTGCTTTCTTAGCTCGGTTGCCCAGAAGGCTATCGCTTTTCGCAGATATTTTTGATGAACTAGCACGCAGACTATCCATATCTAAGGTGTCACGTGCAATTTTACGCAAGAAACCATCAAACATATAGCCTTGCTTATCAGCAAAATAAACCTTGCGCCAGTCTCCTTTAATTCCTTCATATTCGGCTCTGCCATAGCTTTTATCCGCACAGAATAATACTGTATCTCCGAAAGGCACCGTATTAATGTAACCCTGAGCCACTTGCTTTCGCAGAATTAATCCACTGGGCGCATTTACTAGGGCTTTTTCGGTCTTGCAATCTTGCGCATTAAGGCCTGTGGTAAAGAGAAGCAAAAGAGAATAGAGAGTAAGTTTCATCATTTTTTTAAACTTGCCACGAAAGTACAAATTAAAGCTGCTTTAAGTAGTCAAAAGACGCAGGGCCTTCATTGCAAATAAGATCGAGGACGGAAAGGTTTTCAATAAAACCTCCTTTATGTTCAAATACTTGCGGGTAAGGAGGCAGCGTAGAACTCAATTTTAATTTGGGGTGAAAACTGTTTCTTAAATCGTCATATTCTTGACTTTCAGCAAACCATTCTTGGCTGTATTGCAGCTGGGGCTGGATGCGCAACCATTTACAGATAAGTTTAAAGCTGTCTAAGTTTAAGTCCCATAAACCTTGGTGGGGCTTTTGGTAAAAGGCTTCTAGGTCGGCTGAAATTGCATCGAAAAAGGGGCTAGAACCATAAGAGGTCTGCAAGGCTTGCCAGTGTTTTTGGGCCCAATTTTCGCTTTGATTCAATTCAATTAAATCGATTTGCCGGGGCGATTGATGATTTACACTGAGGTTGAGCATCAAGGCACCATTAGGCCCATCTACATAAGTACGATTACGGTAAGACTGCTTTACAAAGCTTTCTTTCGCCTCGAATACTAGTCTATCGTATTGCAAAACTTTAGCATAGTATGAAATTGGTCCCCAGTAGGTAGTGCTTAGTAGAGCTGCTTTCAATTAGGCTGCTTTTTTCTTTTTACGCCAAAAATTGATACCGTAACCTAAGGCAATAATTATAGCGAAAGGCCAGAAATAAGATCTGCGTTCGCCATCGCCTCCCGCTAGACTAAAAACACGGTCGGTTCTAACTTTATCGCCAAATTCTCGTGCGTACTTGTCGTAACTCATCCAAATAAATACGGGCTTGCCCACAATATGATCGGCGGGCACAAAACCCCAGTAGCGACTATCTAAAGAATTATGGCGATTGTCACCCATCATCCAATAATAATCTTGCTGAAAGGTGTAGTGGCTTTGCACTTCCCCATTAATAATAAATTTTCTGCCCTCTTGCTTTAAAGTATTGCCTTCATATATTTCAATAATGCGTCGGTAAAGGTGAATGTTGTTTACGGTTAATTCAACCTTAGCACCTGCTTTAGGCAAGATGATTGGCCCGTAATTGTCGCGGGTCCATTTAAAGAGGACGTCCTTGCTATTAGCGGGATTGGGAAAAATATCCTTGTTTACCTGGAAAGGGGCGTATTTGTGATAAAGTTGGTAAAGTGTAGGGGGCATATTATCTGGATAATCAGATAAACTAATCTCGCTATTTATCACTTCTGTACTAACAATATTAGGCATCGCCTTAAAATCATTAATCTCAGAATCACTTATGGTGATTAAATATTCATAAAAATCAGGTCCGCGATTTATTAATACCGCTGCTCCTTGTTCTTGCATCGATTGTTGCTCGGAATCGCTCAGCATATTAATATCAAAACGCTCTTTAACCATAGTCGGGCTAAGAGGTGTACTATTGGTGCGTACGTAATATTGAAACTGACGATCGGCTAAATCAGGTAACTGATTGATAGCACCATTGATATAGATTTCACGATCTACAATTTTTAAGGTATCTCCCGGAAGGCCCACACAGCGTTTCACGTAATGCTCTCGCTTATCTACTGGATACTCATCTTCCATAGGATAGTTGAATACCACAGGATCATTGCGTTCTACGTCAGTAATTTTAGGGAAACGCAAATAAGGGAACTGCACTAAATCGCTAAAGGCCTTAATATTGGTGAAGGGTATTTTGTTATGCATCAGCGGAAGCGAGAAAGGCGTCATAGGAATACGGCTGCCATATTGCAATTTGCTAACGAAAAGAAAGTCGCCCACCATTAGTGACTTTTCCATGGATGGGGTAGGGATGGTGAAGGCTTCGAAAGTAAAGGCGCGAATTAGGGTGGCGGCAATAATGGCAAAAACGATAGAAGAAAAACCTTCGCCAATGTGCTTGCGAATTTCCTGCTTATCTCGACCCTGATATTTGAGCGTTTTATCCATTGATAAGTAACCGAAATAAAGACCCAGAGTAATGACTCCTAAAACAGTATTCTTGGTATTAGCAATGCGATAAACATGCAATAACTCATAAAAAATTACCACCATAACAATATTGCCGACTACTGGTAAAATGGCCAAAATAACGAACCACCAAGGGCGGTCAATTACTTTCGTCATAATGTAAATATTGTAAAAGGGAATAAGCGCTTGCCAAGTTTTATAGCCCGCTCCTTTAATAAATTGCAGCGCTAAAATGCCGTAATAAAGGTATAAGGCAATAAGGAAGATTATGGTTTCTAGAACGGTCATTCGTGTAAGTTTAGGACATCTTGCATGGTGCAAACGCCAGTTTTATCAATTAGGTATTCTGCGGCTAAAATGGCACCGAGAGCAAAGCCCTCGCGGTTATGCGCCGTATGAGTAATACTAATATTATCTATATCGCTATCGTAGTTAATGCTATGCGTACCCGAGACATCTTTTTCGCGTAAAGCTTCTATACATAAGTTATCGGAACTAGCCTCTTCTTGTAAAGCCCAGTCTTGGTATTGAGAATTTTCCGCCAAGATTTGTTCTGCCAGAGTAATGGCCGTGCCGCTCGGGGCATCTAGTTTCTGTAAATGGTGAATTTCCGTTAAACTCGCCCGATAAGAAGGGTAGGAAGACATTAAAGTCGCTAATTTTTTATTTAGGGCAAAAAATAAATTTACACCCAGACTAAAATTGGAAGCATAGAGGAAGCCTACTTTTTTTGACTGACTGAGGGCGACAATTTCATGGTATTGCTTCAACCACCCAGTGGTGCCGCATACTACGGGAATATTAGCTTCTAGAGATGTTTTTATATTGGAGTAGGCCGATTCGGGCTTGCTAAACTCAATGGCAATTTCTGCCTTTTTTAATTCTGATAAGGTAATTCCTTGCGAATCAAATTTTGCCACCACTTCGTGACCTCTTTCTAAAAGATTCTTTTCGATAATATGGCCCATTTTGCCATAACCAATCAGTGCTACTTTCATTGTAAATTGAGCTTCAGCCGCAGTCCTACTGCGGGAAAATTATTTACATAGAATAAGCTTGGCTCAGCTCTTAGGCTAAGGTTATCGCTCATATTGTAATCATACAAATGTGCATCTACATGAGCATCTACTACATTGAGTGCCCAAACAACAGCACCAATAATAATAGCGAGGTCCCGCCAATCGCGGTAAATATTTTGTAATTCTATTAGTTCCCTCTCGCTGTAAGCTTGAACATAAATGTTAGTTTCTGTCGCATTAGAATCAATTTTTAGAAAAAAGGCGTCTAAATAGCGGCGATAGATTCGGTGATTATCAATAGCCAAGTAAATACAAGCACCTAGTCCTCCGTAAATAATAGGCATTTTCCAATAGGCCCCATTATAAAACTGACCAGCCCCGGGTATTGCAGTAGAGAGCCAAGTAGCTTTACTAACGGAATGCGTTTCGGTGGAATCGACCATGCTGGTATCGGCCGCATTGATACTAACTTCTTCTTGCGCCTTTAAATTAAGAGAGCAGAATAGAAGCAGTAAGCAGCTAATATGTAGGAAGAAACGACTCTGCACTTTAATTTTTTAGAAGATCTAATAAACGTTCTAATTCTTGATCGTTTTTAAAAGCAATGGTAATTTTACCACGTCCGCGCTGATTGCGATTAAGCTCTACTTCTGCATCGAGAGCCTTTTTTAGCTCATTGTTCATTTGCACATACTTATCTGGCAGAAGCGCTTTGGTTTTTTGGGTGGTTTTTACCGCGCCTTCTTTCAGTTTGCGACTAGCGTCCTCAACTTGGCGTACACTAAGCTCTTTGGCAATTATCTCTTGATAGAGATTCAACTGATCTTCTTCGTTTACAACATTTATCAATGCACGGGCATGGCCCACCGCAATCATTTTATCGCGCAGTCCAGCCTGAATGAGTGGTTGCAATTTTAATAATCGCAAGTAATTGGTAATAGTGGAACGCTTTTTACCGACACGATTACTCATTTCTTCTTGGGTGAGTTCGCATTCGTCAATAAGGCGCTCGTAGCTAAGTGCTACTTCTATGGGGTCTAGTTCTTCTCGTTGAATATTTTCAACCAGTGCCATCTCTAGCATGCTTTGATCATCCGCCAAACGGATATAAGCGGGGATGCTATCTAAGCCGGCAATTTTAGCGGCGCGAAAACGTCTTTCCCCACTAATAATTTCAAATTTAGAAGCACCGACTTTACGCACAGTGATAGGTTGGATAATACCCAAGGCCTTGATAGAGTCGGCTAATTCATTAAGCGCTTCTGGATCGAATATAGTACGCGGTTGACCGGGGTTAGCTTGAATATCGCTAATATCGAGCTCCGCAATGGTGCCCACTACCTGATCAGCATTTTTATCTTCAGCCGAATTTAATTCAGCATTATCTTTAAGTAGAGCGGCAAGGCCTTTGCCCATTGCCTTTCTTTTTGGTGCTGCCATTTGTTGTTCTAAAGTATGTTACTCTGCTTCTATAGCTTCGTTTTTTTCTAAAAATTCGCGCGCCAAATTTAGGTAATTCTGAGCCCCATTACTGGAAGCATCATACATGATTATGGTTTCGCCATAGCTAGGAGCTTCACTTAAACGCACATTTCGCTGAATTATGGTATTAAAAACCATTTTTGAGAAATGCGTTTTAACTTCTTCAACTACTTGGTTACTGAGACGCAAACGAGAGTCGAACATAGTGAGAAGCAATCCTTCAATATCTAAATCGGGATTATGAATATTCTGAACGCTTTTAATCGTGTTTAACAGTTTTCCCAAACCTTCTAAGGCAAAGTACTCGCACTGAATTGGGATTATCACGCTATCTGCCGCAGTAAGTGCGTTTAGCGTTATTAGTCCCAGAGAAGGTGCACAATCGATGATAATATAATCATATTGCCCCTTAATTTCCTCTAAGGAACTCTTGAGCATGTGTTCGCGGCGATCCTTATCTACTAATTCAATTTCTGCCGCTACCAAATCAATTTGAGCAGGAATTAAATCCATATTGGGATTTTTGGTGCTAACAATTACGTCGGCTGCTTTACACTCGTGCTCCAATACTTGGTAGGTTCCTAGCTTAATCTCATCAGGATCGTAACCTAAAGCTGATGTAGTATTAGCTTGAGGGTCGGCGTCAATAATTAAGACTTTCTTTTCCAAAACTCCTAAGCTAGCCGCGAGATTAACAGCGGTCGTCGTTTTTCCTACTCCGCCTTTCTGATTGGCAATCGCAACAATTTTTCCCATAAATGTGTTTAATGTAATCTTTTTCGCCCCTTCCGTTGTTTCTTTGTGCAAAGAGGGATATTGCTAAAGAAAATACTTTAAAATAACCCTCCTTAAAAAGGAAGCCTAAATTACAATTTCTCGCTAGTCTGAAAAGAATTTTGACTGCGATTTACCAACAATAATAGAATAAGATGATAACTGTAATTTGTGCAACACACCGTCCAAAAAACCTCACGCAAAAGGTTGTTTCTCAGTATGCAAGTATATTAGAGGAGCTAGGAGAGGAGGTGGTGACTTTTAATATGTCTGAACTACCAGAAGGTTTTGTTTTTAACGACAGCTTTGGCAGTCGTACAAAAGCGACTGAGGCAATTTTAAATGATAAGTTAATTCCTTCCGATAGATTGGTCATAGTAGCACCAGAGTACAATGGTAGTTACCCAGGAGTTTTTAAAGCATTTTTAGATGGCATAAAGCCTCATATTTGGAAAGGAAAAAAAGCTGCTTTAGTGGGAGTTGCTTCGGGACGTGCTGGTAATTTGAGGGGATTGGGCCACCTTACCGATGTTTTACACCATCTCAGGATTGAGGTTTTTTCTCATCAAGTTCCTTTATCTCAAATTGATGGTCTTTTAAATGATGAGAAAGAATTGGAAGATGCGACAACCCTAGAAATTCTAAAACAACAAGCGCGCGAGTTTTTGGTGTTTTAAGAGTATTCGAAAACAGTAGAGCATAAAAAAAGGGGATGCGATTTAATATCACATCCCCTTTTTAATTTTAAGACTAAATATCTTCAAAGGATATGTCGGTAAATTCTTTATTGGAGTCTTTCTTTATTTCCTCATCTTCTTTTTTAAAAGCTTCTTCATGGTAATTGAAATCTCCGTGATGCTTTTTTTGATAATCTGGTTCATGTCTGTCAGAGATCACTTCTTCACCGCGCTTATCAATAATGTAAGCGGTTGCATCCTTTAACATTTCCTGAAACTGGTCGAAGTCTTCCTTGTAAAGGTAAATTTTGTGTTTTTTGTAAAATACACTGCCATTATCAGCGGTATGTTTTTTACTCTCGGTAATGGTTAGGTAATAGTCATCTGCCTTGGTGGCTCTTACATCAAAGAAATATGTTCTTCTACCTGCTCTTAAAATTTCAGAATGAATTTCTTCCTGCTCATTTTTTCCGTGATCGCTCATGTTCTTGTCTTGATTAGCTAAGAGCAAATCTAAAAAAAACAATGATTTTGTTTAACGATGACTTAAAAATTAGCAATTAACCCACCATTTTCTTGCCTTCTTCCAAAAGTTGTTGATCGTACATGTTTTGATAATAGCCCTTAAGCTCCATCAGTTCAGCGTGTTTACCTTGCTCAATTATCTTACCGTCTTCAAGCACAATAATATGGTCAGCATTTTTAACAGAAGATACACGGTGACTGATTATTAGCGAGGTGCGTTGGTCAATAAGGTTCCTTAGGTTTGAAAGGATTTTCTCTTCAGTTTCGGTATCAACAGCCGATAAGCAATCATCGAAAATAAGCACAGGAGGCTTCTTAATAATGGCTCGTGCAATGCTCAATCTTTGTTTCTGTCCGCCGCTTAATGTTACCCCTCTTTCGCCCACTTTGGTCTGATATCCTTTAGGAAACTCGACAATATTTTCGTGGAGATGAGCATTTTTTGCGGCTTCTTCTACCAGCTCTAAAGAATTGTCATCTATGCCAAATGATATATTCTGCGCAATGTCGGTGCTAAACAGAAAGGCTTCTTGCGGCACATAGCCTATATTTTGTCGTAGTTTGTCTAGGTTCACCGTCGATATTTTTTGACCATCGACCAGGATTTCCCCCGCATCGATGTCATAAAGTCTTCCCACCAAATTAGCGATAGTACTTTTTCCACTGCCTGTTTTTCCAACAATGGCTAATGATTTCCCTGCTTCTAAACTAAAACTAACGTCTTTAAGCGCTTGAATTCCAGTATCGGGGTAGTGGAAGCTTACATTTTTAAATTCAATGTTCCCCTTGAAGTTGAAATCGGCCTGACTAGGATTGGTAATTTCGGGTTCTATTTTTAGAAACTCATTAATTCTTTCTTGGCTAGCGGCAGCACGCTGCACCAGTGAAGTAACCCAGCCAATAGAAGCAACGGGCCAAGTGAGCATATTTACATAAATGATAAATTGGGCAATAACTCCTGGAGAAATATTACCTGCAATTGTTTCTTGGCCGCCAATAAAAATGGTGAGAATGGTCGAAATTCCAATCAGCAAAATCATCAATGGAAAAAAGAGAGCATTAATACGGTATAACTCTTTATTGCGATCGAAATAATGATTGGCTTCTTCGCCAAAATCTTTCAGTGATTTATCTTCTCTAACGTAGGCTTTTAAAACCCGAATACCAGAAAAGGCTTCTTGCACAAAGGAGGAAATGGCACTTAATTGACGTTGTACTTTTTCACTTTTCTGATTAATTTTTTTACTTACATAGTAAATGGACGCAGCTAAAATGGGCAAGGGAGCTAAAACATAAAGGGTTAGGCGCGGACTCCAATAAAACATTATGGGCACAATTAGCAGTAGTGTGATACCCACATTAAAGGTATACATAATGGCAGGTCCAAGGTACATACGCACACGACTTACATCTTCACTAATGCGATTCATTAAATCGCCTGTTTTATTGCGCTTGTAAAAAGCAAGTGAAAGCTTTTGGTATTGATCGAAGATTTCATTCTTCATATCATACTCGATATGACGGCTGGCCACAATTATAGTCTGGCGCATAAAAAACATGAACAGTCCTTTTAAAAGGGAGCTGCCGATAATAATAAAACCGTAAAGGACCAGCTTATTGCGTAAATCGCTATAATCGAAGTCTGGATTGCTCTGATATTGCTTAATGACTTCTTCAACGATATTGAAAGATTCGCGCACTAATTCAGCCGGTAATATTCCGAACATCACCGAAATAGCCACAAATAACAGCCCCAAAAGCAGTTTCTTGCGGTATTTAAAAATGTATTTATTGAGGCTTCTTAGGGATTTCATCAATTGTTGACTCAAAAAATTAGCCTAATTTCGCAGTTTGAAAATGGCATATTTAGAAAGGGCAAATGTAGTCCATTGAACGAATTTAAATCCGCTCTACTCATTACTTATTACAATGAAGCATTTTAATATTACTGATTAAGGCGAATTGTCCAGTAGTATTTTTAAATTTCCTTCCTTGCTAAGAGTTGGTAGAAACGAGAATGGAACTGTGGCCTTTGGCCCGATGATGGGAGTGGATATTACGTCAGGGAGGATAAAAACTACCACCGTTTTAAATTGCCCCGATTTTGGAAATAAAAAAGATACAAATCATGCGAGGTCGCTCAAATTAGTGACTAATAGCATTGATAATGCGAAATAGAATTTTCAGATTATGCTCACGAGGAGACATTTACGAATTAAGGTTTTTCAAGCAATTTATGCTTATCAATACGGCGGTGCTAAAAATTTGCTTTCTGCTGAAAAGCATATGCAAAAGTCGATTGATGATATTTATAGACTCTATTTGTATGAGCTGTCCACCTTAATGTTAGTGCACCGTTTTGCCAAAGAACGCATTGATATTAACCGTCAAAAGAAGTTAGCTACTAAAGAAGATATCAATCCTAACACTCGCTTTACCGAAAACAGTTTTCTTACTTGGTTATCAAGTAACCTTAATTTTCAGAAGGATGTGCAGGATTATCATATTTCCTTCGGTGATGATAAAGAAGTTATACGCTCTCTTTACCGTGCGTTTTTGGAAGATGAGCGCTATCAGCTTTATATGGACAGTGAAGAAAATAGTCTCGCTGAGGACAAGAAAATCATCAAGTATTTATACGGAGCCTATATTGTAGAAAACGAAACACTACAGCAAGTGTACGAAGATCACAATATGTTTTGGTCAGACGATTTAGATGCCGCACAGGCCATGGCAGCCAAAACCATTAGTAGTTTTGATGCTAGTAAGAACGATCAAAGTAAATTGCAACGCCTTATTAAAAATCAAGATGATTTAGGTTTTGCGCATAAACTATTTCGCACCGCTATAAATGACCATGAAAAGTTAGAAGAACGCATCTTGGCGAAAGCCCAGCACTGGGAAGGAGACAGGATTGCGGTAGTGGACAATATTTTTTTAAAAATGGGCCTAGCGGAACTGATTACCTTTGATCAAATTCCCGTAAAAGTGACCCTAAACGAATACATTGAACTAGCCAAGCAATATAGCACTAAGAAAAGCGGACAATTTATCAACGGAATTTTAGATAAGCTAAAAACGGAGATGATGGAAAGCGGAGAAGTGAGAAAAATTGGCAGGGGATTACTTTAGTATTATTTTTGCAACCAATTGAAGAATTAAATTAAACATCAACATGAAAAAGATCTTTTTAAGTGCCATCGTACTTTCAGGTTTATTAGCAACTTCTTGCGATAATGCAGCGAGTAAAATTAAGTCAGGTGAAAATACCAACAGTAGCGAAAGCACTGCTGCTTCTTCATCTGAGGCTTCCAGCACTATGGAAACTAGCGTAAACACTAATGGTGCATTACCAGTTTTCACCTTTACTGAGGAAGCGCATGATTTTGGCGCTATCGAAGAAGGCGTAATTGCCAAGCATGATTTTGAGTTTACCAATACTGGTAATGCTCCCCTAATTATTACCAATGCTTCAGGAAGTTGCGGCTGTACTGTGCCATCTTGGCCTAGAGAACCAATCGCTCCAGGTGAGACAGGTAAAATTCACGTAGAATTTAACTCTAATAGCCGTACAGGAAATCAAACTAAAACAGTAACCCTTTCTTCGAATACGGTTCCTAACAAAAAAGTATTGCGTATTTCAGCGCAAGTAAACCCTAACCCCGAAAAAGCTGCCGAACAGCAAAACGGTTAATACACAGAAATGATTCAATTATTTTTACAGGCTGAGTCTTCTCCATTAGGCTCATTTTTACCACTAGCTTTAGTACTTGTGGTAATGTATCTTTTCTTCTTCCGCCCTCAAATTAAGAAGCAAAAAGCAGAAAAGAAGTTTAGAGAAGAGATTGCTAAAGGAATGCGCATCGTTACCAATAGTGGTATTCATGGAAAGATTTTGGATATCCAAGAACATACCATGATTATTGAAAGCGAAAATACTCGCTTAAAAATTGACAAGGCGGCAGTTAGCAAAGAGTTCAGCGCTACTTATCTTCCTAAAGAAGAAAAAGCTTCTAAGAAAGACGATAAAAAGGAAGACAAGAAAGAGGACAAGAAAGAAGAAAAAAAAGAGGATAAGAAAATCGATAAATAGTCGATTTTTTTTAAAGAAAGTAAAAATCGGTCTTCGGGCCGATTTTTTTTGTTTTATACTTATCTTGGGGCCTATGCTGTTGAAGAAAATTAAAGAATTATTAAAAGCTCTAAGCTCTTGGTTTTTAAGAGGTAATAATCGCGTCAAGCTATTTTTCCTCTTCATGTCACTTTTTTTGTGGTTTATTATAAAGCTTTCGCAGACGGGCTATCACAGTCCCAGTGCTTTTAAGCTAGATTATTACGACTTACCGGTAGACCGAATCCTTTTACAGGAAGCGCCTAAGAGTATTCAAATCGATTTACAAGGGTCGGGCTTTAGCTTGTTGCGTTATAAGTGGTTTAATAATAGCTCCATTGCAATCGATATAAATACACTACCAGAGCTGGCTGACGGAAGACGCTATTGGCTAACAAATAAAAATTTGCTTGACATTGAGGGCGATTTAGGCTTAGATGAGACAAAGGTTCTGAAGGTTAAACCCGATACCTTGTTTTTTAAACTGGGCCGTTTGATGTCTAAAAAGGTTCCCTTAGTAGCTCGTTACAAAGCAGAATTTGATACCAATCAGTTTGTATTGTATAACAAGATTAGGCTTTCGCCAGATAGCGTTTTAGTTACAGCCCCAGCGCAAGAGCTGTGGAAGATTAAACAAATTTATACTAAGCCTATTCTTTTAACAGAGCCTAAGGACTCGATGCAGGTGGAGGCATTTTTGGATTTACCTGAAGTGGAAAACTTTCAGACGAATATTAAGAAGACAAAGGCAACATTAGAGTTTACTTCTCTCGCAGAAGCCAAGATTAACGTGCCGATAATTTCTATCAATAATCCAGATAATATGCTCATTGAGATTATCCCTAATCAAGCGGAAGTGCTGTACCGAAAAGCCTTACGGGATTTTAAGGATATTAGAGCAGATGAGTTTTTGGTATACGCTGACTTTAAAGATATGGCTGATAACCCTGATGCCCGCTTTATTTCTTTAAAAATTGAAAATCCCCCTGAGTCAGTGCGCTACTTGCAACTAAACCCTAAGCGGGTTGAGTTTATAATTACGCCTTTATGATTATTGGTTTAACCGGAGGAATTGGAAGCGGAAAGTCTACCGTCGCAAAGATCTTTCAACATTTAGGGGTACCGGTTTTTATTGCGGATGAAGAGTCCAAAAGGATTTTAGATAGTGACATAGTTTTACAAGAAAAGCTGACCAAACTCTTAGGGCCAGACTTAATGCAGAACGGGCAAATAGACAAAGCGTACATGGCGCAGCGTATTTTTAAAGAGAAGGCCCTCTTGCAAGCAGTAAATGCGATGCTGCATCCCTTGGTGGGAATTGCCTTTCAACAGTGGGCTTTACAACATAAGGACAAAGCTTACGTAATTAGAGAGGCAGCGATTCTATTTGAAAGCAATACCTATAAAGATTGTCACAAAATAGTTGTTGTTACCGCACCAGAATCTTTGCGCATGGAACGTGTAATGCAGCGATCTAGCATATCTGCAGAAGCGGTAAGAGAAAGAATGGCCCAGCAATGGCCACAAGAAAAGAAAGACGCCTTAGCCCATTATTTAATTGATAATAGCGGCGAGAAATCATTAATCAAGCAAGTAATTGCCATCCATGAAAATATTATCAGCGGAACAGAGTAGAGAAGCAGATTCATATACCATAGACCAAGAAGAAATCAGCTCATTGGACTTAATGGAAAGGGCCGCATATGCCCTTTTTAGTTTTTTAGAAGAGCATTTCCCCGAAGATCAGGCTTTTCACATCTTTTGTGGAATGGGAAATAATGGTGGCGATGGTTTGGTTTTAACCCGTCTGCTGCAGCAGAATGGATTTCCGGTAAAACTTAGCATAGTAAAACACAGCGAAGAAGCATCGCCCGATTTTGAGCAGAGTTTTAAAAACTTGGGCAATGAAGTGTCTTGGGAGTATATAGAGGAAGATTTTGAAGCGATAGAGGTAGATGCTGAAAAAATCCTAATAGATGCCATATTAGGAAACGGTTTAGATCGGTCGCTCGAGGGCTTGATAGCAAGGGTAGTGGAGGACTTAAAAGAAAAGCCTAACTATAAAATCGCCATTGATATTCCTACCGGACTCTTTGCGGATGACAATAGTGAAAATGATTTAAAGAAAGTTCTAGCAGCCGATTTATGTCTCTGTATTCAATCGCCCAAACGTAGCTTATTACATGCTTTTACAGCCCCGCTCGCTGGCAGATTTGTTAGTATTGAAATAGGTTTAAATCAAGAATTTATTGCGGACCTTAAAAGTGACTCCTATTTATTGGAGAAACAGGATATTCTAGAATTGTACCGACCCCGAAAGAAGTTTAGCTATAAGGGCACCTATGGTCATCTTTTAATTTTAGCAGGAAGCACTAATACTATGGGTGCGGCACATATTACGGCAGAATCTGCGCTTTACAGCGGATGCGGCCTTGCCACTGCCATGGTTCCCGAAGAAAGCTTTACCGCTTTTAATATTCGTTTACCCGAATTAATGCTCTATCCACAAAATTCCGAGATTCATCAGCTGAAGGGCGATTTTTCTGCGCTATTAGCTGGTCCTGGTTTATCTACTGCGAAGTTTAGTGCTCAATATTTAAAAAAATTAATTCAAGCAGCACCAGGACCAATGGTTTTGGATGCAGATGCCCTCAATATTCTAGCGGAAAACCCTACCTGGTTAAGGTTCTTAGCTGCAGGAACCATTTTATGTCCCCACCCGGGGGAAATGAAACGTCTTTTAAAAGTGAAGAAGCTAGAGCATAATTACCTTAGTTTGGTAAAGGATTTTGCGCAAAAACATCAATTGAATATTCTACTTAAAGATGCTATCAGCGTTCTCATTAGTAAAGAAGGGAATTTTATTTTTTCTGACTTTGCTACCCCCGCCTTGGCGAAAGCAGGTTCAGGAGATTGTTTAACCGGGATAATTGGCTCTCTTTTATCTCAGTCCTACTCTCCGAAAGCAGCAGTTTGCTTGGCTTTATACTTACACGGTACAGCAGCAAAGTATGCCGCCGCAGCAAGTGCCGAAGAGTCGGTATTGGCTAGTGATGTAAGTAAAAATCTTGGAAAAGCTTTTAAGAGTCTGGCCTAATGGCGCTGGCTCCAGCAGATTGCGATATTAGAGTAGACTGATATCGCCGCGTCCCTCTCTAATAATTTCTAACTGCGATTGGCTTAAATCTACTACGGTAGATGCGTACAAGTCTCCCATACCGCCATCAATTACCAAGTCTACTTCGTTTTCAAACTTCTCCGCTATCAATTCAGGATCTGTGGTGTATTCCATTATGGCATCATCATCGTGCACCGAGGAGGCAATTATTGGTTTCCCTAGAAGCGCAACAATTTCGCGCGGAATATTATTGTCAGGAATACGAATACCAATAGTTTTTCGCTTTTTCTGGAAGAACTTTGGTATGGCGCTACTGGCATTAAGGATAAAAGTGAAAGGTCCTGGCAGGCAGCGCTTTAAAATCTTATAAGTAGGCGTATCTACTGCCTTCGTGTACTCACTTAGATTACTAAGATCATAAAACACGATGGCGAATTCAGCCTTTTCGGGTTTCAAGCCTTTTAAACGTGCAATACGTTCAATTGCTTTCGGTTTAGAAATATCACAGCCAAAAGAGTAAACCGTATCGGTGGGATAAACAATTACCCCACCGCGGTTTAATACTTCAACAACCTTGGCCAATGCTTTCGGATTGGGGTTATCTGGATATATGCGAATAATCTCCGCCATAATTATTTGTTCCCTTTAGCGTAGTCTTCTAAAAACTTGGCTAAACCAATATCGGTTAAAGGGTGATTTAATAGTCCAACAATACTGCTTAAAGGTCCGGTAATTACATCGGCACCAATTTTAGCACAGTCCACTATGTGCATAGTGTGACGTACAGAGGCAGCTAATATTTCAGTTTCAAAGCCGTAGTTATCATATACTAAACGAATGTCTTCAATTAGTTGCAAGCCATCGGTAGAAACATCGTCTAACCGACCAATAAAAGGAGACACATAAGTGGCGCCAGCCTTGGCCGCTAAAAGTGCTTGCCCAACAGAGAAAACGAGGGTACAGTTGGTTTTTATGCCTTGATCAGAGAAGTATTTTAAAGCCTTAATTCCGTCTTTAATCATAGGTATTTTCACTACGATTTGCGGGTGAAGAGCAGCTAAAGCTTCGCCTTCTTTTACCATACCGGCAAAATCTGTTGAAATCACCTCCGCACTTACGTCTCCGTCAACTGCTTCGCAGATATCGATATAGTGCTGAGTTATTTTTTCGGCACCTGTAATACCTTCTTTGGCCATCAATGATGGGTTGGTGGTAACGCCGTCTAATACTCCAAGATCTTGCGCTTCCTTAATTTGGTCGAGGTTTGCTGTGTCGATGAAAAACTTCATGCTTTCTTTTTAATTATTGAGAGCAAAAGTACATCGCAAAAATGAAAGAAGCCTAATTTAATTTTCTGAAATAGGTAAGCGGAAGTAGAAGTCAGAGCCCTGATTTAAAACACTCTGCACTTGGAGAGGGCTGCCGTGAGCTAAAAGTAGTTCTTGCACTAATTTAAGCCCAAGCCCAGTGCCTGTTTCGCCTGCGCTGCCTTGTTTAGAGTCATGGTAATCGAGGCGAGTCAATTTATTGAGTTCCTTCTTAGACATGCCCATTCCTTGATCCTTAATATGCAAAACAGCATAAGTCTCATCCTCTAACTCACTAAAAAAGTTAATGGAAGAGCCTTGTTTATCACTGTATTTAATAGCATTAGAAAGAATGTTTCTCAAAACAGAACGAATTAATTCAGGGTCAATATGAACTTTTAGTTCAGGGTCAATATGGTATTTAATCTCTAGCTCTTTGGCGTCAATTTGCTTGCGCATACTTCTTTCTACATCCTTCACTAACTTAGCGAGGACCACACTATGACGGCGATTCTTATTAAGATTGCTCTGTTCCTTAACCCACTCCAAGGTTTTAAACAATAGGTTAGAGGTTTTAGACAAACTATCCTCCAAAAGCTTTAAACACTCTTTTTCTTCTTTTTCACTTACGTTTCCGCTGGTTATTAGTCTTGTAAGCTCTAAGCCAGAAACAACACCTTCCTTTAAATCATGAGCCAATAGAGAAAGCATACGTTCCTTGGCGTCATTTGCTATTTTTAGTTCACTGGACTTTTTAGCGAGTTCGATATTCGTTTCTTGAATTTCTGTGAGATCATTAATAATTATAACGCCTCCAGAATAACTGCCATCGTGTTTAAGAATCCTAGTGAGGTTGTAAACATAGTAATGCTCCTTACCGCTGTTTTTCTCAAAGCTAATGATCTGTGAGTTAGCTTCTTCTTCTATTTGTTTTAAACGATCGAACCACTCTGAGCTTCGGCTACTATTCTCTAACTGTAGGGCCAAACTGTGGTTTAGTTTGATATTTACTCCTATACTTTTAAAGTACTCTTTTCCAGCCTTATTAATATAGCGTAGAATACCTCTCGAGTCAAAGGATATAATAGAGGTAGGCATGGACTCCGAAGCAACTTTCGTGCGCTCCCCAATAACCTCGAGTATGTTTTTTGTTTTCTTAATGTTCTTGTATAGCAACAGAAAAATCAAGATGCCAATAACCAAAATTATGGCAATCAGGCTAGTCAGAAAGATTGAATTATTCTGCAGCGAAATTATTTCACTCTTACGTAGATCCTCTAATCTCAGCATTTCATTCTGAGCGCGAATCTTAACAAACTGCTGATTAGCTTTAAAGAGTCTCCTTAAAATATCATCTTTTACTCTGGCCTGCTTTTTATAAAGCTCGGCGAGCAAGTGAGCATTTTCTTTCAGTACTTGTTTATTAGCTTGGAAATCTAAGCGATAGGCACTTAGCTTTGCTTCCAAAAACTCAACTTCGAGGTCAATATTGCTATATTTCTGAGCGAAAGCAACCCCTTTATTAGCGTAGAGTAATAGACTGTCTGCCTCCTCTAGTTCTTTAAAAATCAAAACCTTAGTTGCTAGCCAATCATAGTCTAGGTAGGCTCGTTCTTTATCAGGAAAGGAGTTTAAGTGTTTGTTAGCAGCAATTAAGTTTCCTCTGGAAATTGCAATTTTAGACCAACCAATTAAGATATCAATCTCATAATTCTTTCGATCACTGGCAATAATATTTTGCTTAGCCAGCTGCAAAATAGAGTCAGCTTTAATTTCTTGTCCTTGCTGTATATAAACACGAGATATGTAAATAAGACTGTGGGCCATTAAAAAATGGTCCTTCCGCTTTTTACGTATTTGATACCCTTCGTTAAAATAGTAAAGAGCAGAGTCTAGCTGCTCTAACTTAATTTCACAAAGACCCAAGTTATTCAGGGCAACAGCCCGCCCTAGTTCATCCTCAATATCATTAAAGTGATGGTAAGTTTCACGGAAAGTGTTTTTCGCTTCGTTGATTAAATTAAACTGAAAAAGCAGATTGCCATAGCCCATCAAAAACCATCCTTTCTGTTCAGGGTAGTTTTTAGAGTTTTCATCGACCTCTAAATATTTAAAACCTTCTGTAAAAGCCTCTATGGCAAGGGCTAAGCTGCCTTTCTGGCGGTAAATAAGCCCTCTATGACCGTAGATGCTTAGCAGATTCATTTTATTGCATAGTTCCAGCGAAATTTTCTCCGCTTCCTCTGAAGCTCTTATGCGTTCTTCAAAGCCATTGCGATAATTTTCACTTATCCCTTGGTAGTATTCTAAATAAAGCTCTGGGTTTTCTACACTGTCGGTGGTAAGGCGCAGCGAATCAATATATGGAGTATTGGCTTGTGCCCAACTAGTAGAAATAGTTAGGTTAAAAAGGAATATGTACAAAACCAATCTAATACTCACTTAAAAATACCTTCAGTTTTAACGATGAGCAAAGTAATAAGAAAAAAGGATAGGATAAGGGAAAAAAATAAAGGCAAGCGATCCATATCACACCGCTACGACTAATTACCCTTGCTGCGTTCCCGCCCTGGGGGAGTTCATTAGGAGCTGGTTGTATGGGACTTGCCTTTAAGGGGGCAAAGCTAGCTTTTTTCTTTCATAAATTAAAAGAAACTCGTTATTAATAGCTGGCATTTTAGCTATCTTTGAGCATCCAAAATTTACCTCTTTATGAATGAGTCAGTTAAAAAATATGGTCTTCAGTTTGGACTGTATATTACTCTTATTAATACCTTCTATATCATCGTCGGATATAGCGTTGATCTAAATATTTTAGTTAGTGCCTGGGGAGGGATATCACTTTTTGTGCTAAGCCTTACTCTATTAATAGTAGCAACTATTCAAGCAAGAAAGGAAATGGGAGGGTTTATAAGTTTTAAAGATGCTTTTAGCACTTTTATGACTGGCTTCGTAGTTTACAGCTTGGCAAATATTCTTGTGAGCTATGTGCTCTTCTCGGTGGTTGATCCGGAAGCAGCGATTCAATTAAAGGAAATCACTATTCAAACCATGGCAGATCGTCTGCAGTCTTTGGGTGTTCCAGAGGCTGATTTAGATGCGGCCATCGAGGAAATGCAAAATACTGAGCAATATTCTATATCAAACCTATTAAAAGGTTTTGGTACGTCCTTTGTCACTTATGCAATTATCGGCTTAATTGTTTCCGCCGTTGTCAAAAAGAAGGAACCTACCGCTCTCTAATAATTTTTGTGAATGGACTTATCTCTCGTAATACCTCTTTATAATGAGGAGGAATCGCTTAACGAACTATACGATTGGATTAAGAGAACTATCGATAAAGAGGGGTTTTCTTATGAAGTGATTTTTGTTAATGATGGTTCCAGCGATGAAAGCGCCAAGGTTTTGGCCGATTTAGCAGCACAAGACCAAAGGGTTAAGGTAATTGGCTTTCGTCGAAACCATGGCAAGTCGGCTGGTTTAAACGTAGGTTTTGCTGCGGCAGCGGGCGATGTAGTGATTACTATGGATGCCGATTTACAAGATAGTCCAGAAGAGATTCCCGAATTATTGGAGATGATAAATGAACAAGGCTTTGACCTTGTAAGTGGTTGGAAGAAAAAACGTTACGACCCTTTATCTAAAACCATACCTACTAAATTTTACAATTGGGCGACCCGTCGCATCAGTAAAATTGAATTACACGATTTCAATTGCGGATTAAAGGCCTATCGTAATGAGGTAATAAAGGCAGTTGATGTGCACGGTGAAATGCACCGTTATATTCCAGTATTGGCTAAAAATGCTGGCTTTGTTAAAATTGGTGAAAAAGTAGTGCAGCACCAATCGCGGAAATTTGGTACCACTAAATTTGGCTTAAGCCGTTTCATTAATGGTCCTTTAGATTTACTTACCCTTTCTTTTGTTTCAAAGTTCTCCAAAAGACCGATGCACTTTTTCGGTCTCTATGGCACGCTAATTATGATTCTAGGTTTTTTCGCAGCGCTATTTATTGGCGCGCAGAAATTATATGCCTTAGGAATGGGGCTAAAAGCTCCCTTGGTGGCTAGCAACCCTTTTTTCTACATTGCCTTGGCAACTATGGTAATCGGCGTACAGTTATTCTTAGCGGGTTTTATCGCCGAACTGATTATCCGAAATAGCAATAGACCAGTAGAGTATACCGTAGATACGCGCATTAATCTCCATGATTAAACTTTCTCTCATTATCCCGCTTTTCAATCGTCCCAAGGAAATTGAAGAGTTATTAAGTAGTCTCTTAAAACAAAGCGACTCTAATTTTGAGGTGGTGATTGTTGAGGATGGCTCGCTTCAGAAGAGTGAGGATATTGTAAACTCTTATAAGGGCCAACTCGACATTCAATATTTTTTCAAAGAAAATAGTGGCCCCGGTCTTAGCCGAAATTATGGCGCAGAACGGGCGCAGGGTGATTACCTTGTTTTTTTAGATTCTGACTGTATTATCCCTTCGCATTATATTGCTACTGTTCGCTCTTTTTTAAATAGCACTTATGTAGATGCATTTGGTGGTCCAGATCGGGCCGATGAAAGTTTTACTTCGGTGCAGAAGGCGATTAATTACAGTATGACCTCCCTATTTACCACGGGAGGGATAAGAGGAGGTAAGAAGAGTGTAGAAAAATTTCACCCACGTAGTTTTAATATGGGCTATAGCCAAGCTGTTTTTGCAGAAACGGGTGGTTTCTCGGGCATGCGCTTTGGCGAAGATATTGACATGAGTATTCGCTTAGTAAAGGCGGGTTTTGCTACTGCCCTAATTGGCGATGCTTACGTTTACCACAAGCGGAGGACTAATTTTAAGCTTTTCTACAAACAAGTATTTAACTCTGGTTTAGCCAGGATAAATCTTTTTAAAAGACATCCCTCTAGTCTTAAGGTATTACACTTCTTTCCATTAGCCTTTACTTTAGCTTGGATGCTTTCATTGGTGTTATCCCTTCTTTTTGGTTTCCACCTTTTCTCGCTCCTAATAAGCTTTTACCTTCTGGTCATTTTGGTGCATGCCAGCGTCACAAATGCGAGTCTTAAAGTAGGCTTTCTGGCCCTAATCGCAAGTTTTATACAACTGAGTGCCTATGGCTTAGGTTTTTTAAAGGGTATATGGGAGCGCCTCGTTTTAGGTAAAGGAGAAATTGCCTCATTTACAGAAAACTTCTATCAATAATCCTCATTTCTGTAGAGATGACTGTTATTGGGAAACTCTGCCACTAAACTCCATTCTTCTGCATTGAGCTTAGCTAATGTTTCTGCTTCTGGATCGCCCAATAAATAATAGTAAGCATAAGTAGTATCTTGATGTCCTTCGCGCGAAAGCTTATCTAGCCACTCTTTCTCCCCAGCAATGCGATAAAAATTTAGGCTGGGTTCGAAGAGCCAATTGACCCCAATATTAAGTTTAGTCAGTTCTCGTTTGGTAGCATCTTCTTCCACCAGTTCTAAGGCTTGTTTATTATAGGCGTCATACTCCCACTCGAAGGTGTGACTTAGGTTAATCGCTTTAAAATTAAAGAGTAAAATTAGTACCCACAGGCTGTTCAGCCCCAATTGGATGTTTTCACCACCTTTAAACTCGTTGAAGCGTTGAAAGAGAAAAATTATATAAACCAGAAACAAGGGTGCATAAACCAAGGCCGTTCTACCCATTAAAAATTGGGTGCCCAATATTAGATGTTGCAGGATTTGAACACTAGCAGTTAAACAGAGAAGGAGAAATGCTTCTTGATAGAAGCGAAAACGACTTTGGGCATTGCGAAAAGTATCAAACAAAAAGAAAAGAGCTCCTGCCAGCACAATTATAGCAATGCCATAAGAGAGGGCAGAGGATGCCTCGTCATGTTGACCATACTGCATATTCCATGTGAGCGAATTTACTGAGTCGCGCCAAAAGCTCGTTTCACCACCAAATAAATCACCACTGATGTTTTTTAAGGGTATAACGATAAAGACGAAGAGTATACCGCTAACAATTAAGACTGGACGTAAGAGGATTCCAATGGTTTTAGTACCGCCATTACCCTCTTGTAACCACAGAATAACCAATAACATGGTTAAGGCAACAAAAGCATACAGAAAGGTGAAATTAGCGTATACGGCAAAGGCCGCAAATATCAAGGTGCGCCAAATATGATGACCATTATTTAGCTCACGATACTTATATAAATGGTAAACACTAGCTAACATAAGTGCTAAACCCATTCCATAACCACGCGCTAAGGCAAAAAAGTCGAAGAAATAAACCTGTAAACAAAGGGCCAAAAAGGCTAAAATTTGGATGCCAGGAAAGCGAAATGATTTGGCAATACTAGCCGCATACCAGAAATAGACTAGTGAGAAAATAACGTTGGGTAAACGTAAGGTGAAGGGATTGCAGCCTAAAATACCACAAGACATTTTAATCAGCAAAGTGTTTAAAATGTGGTTATTAGGAATGTGAGGTGGCTTATATATAATAATATTCCACCAACTCTGGCTAACGTAATGTAGGTATGTGTAAGCCTCATCATGAGTAACAGAGAGTTTTAAGGCTCGTAAAACCACTAAGCTAAAAAAGCCCAGACTCAGTATTACCATTACCCAACTTACCCAAGGTTTGCGTATTTTCTTATTCATCCTATCTTTTTGGCGCTCAAAAATGCAAAATTAATCTAAGCACATTACGTTTCAAGTCAATCATGCCAATTAATCCTAGTATTTTTGCACTATGAAAAACGGAATCTTTGTATTAAGTCTATTAATGACTTTCAATTTAGCCGCCCAAGGAAACCTAAGTCCGAAAGATGCTCAAGGCAATAAACACGGGGAGTGGCGCAAATTATACGAGAATAAAAAGCTCAGATATACCGGGACTTTTGATCATGGCGTACCGGTGGATACTTTTAAATATTATTTTCCAACAGGCGATTTACAAGCAATAAATGTTTTTCGTGCCAAAACTGGCCACAGTTACAGTTATCAATATGGAGAGGGTAAACAAGTAGCCGCAGAAGGGCTTTATAAAAATAGACAAAAAGATAGTACTTGGACTTATTACAATGCCGATGGCAAAGTAGTGGGTCGCGAGAATTATAAAGAAGGCGTAAAAGAGGGACCTTCCATAAATTACTATGCCAACGGAAAAGTAGCGGAGAGCCTCATCTATGTAAATGGAAAAAAGGAAGGTGAATGGCTGCAATTCTACGAAAGTGGTGAACCGATGGCCAAAGGAATTTACGTTAACGGCAGCTTACATGGACCCGCGATGTACTTTTTTAGTTCAGGGAAGCCACGCTTAAAGGGTAATTATGTGCGTGGTTTAATGGATGGCCCTTGGTATCATTTTAATGCTAGCCTGAAGCTAGAGAAGAAAGAAGTTTGGGACCGAGGTCGCTTAATGGAAGAGAAAAAGGAAGAGAAAAAAAAATAATGGCTAGAGTAGTAGTAGGATTAAGTGGCGGAGTTGATAGCAGCGTAGCAGCGCACCTTTTACAGGAAGAAGGCCACGAAGTGATTGCCCTATTTATGCGTAATTGGCACGATGAGTCTGTTACCTTACACGACGAATGTCCTTGGGTAGAGGATAGTAATGATGCCATTTTAGTGGCGGAAAAGCTAGGCATACCTTTCCAAGTTATCGATCTTAGTGCAGAGTATAAAGATCGTATTGTTGATTATATGTTTGCCGAATATCAAGTGGGAAGAACTCCGAATCCCGATGTACTTTGTAATCGCGAAATTAAATTTGATGTGTTCCTCGATAAGGCACTTGCTCTAGGGGCCGATTTTGTGGCTACCGGCCACTATTGTCAAAAAGCCACCACTATGGTAGATGGGCAAGAACAACACCATCTTTTAGCTGGAGCTGATGGCAATAAAGATCAAAGCTATTTTCTTTGTCAGTTAAATCAAGAGCAATTAGCCAAGGCACTTTTCCCTATCGGAGCTTTGCAAAAATCAGAAGTAAGGCGCATTGCGCATGAATTAGATTTGGTAACAGCCGATAAAAAAGACTCACAAGGCTTGTGTTTTATTGGAAAAGTACGTCTACCGGACTTTTTGCAGCAGCAATTGAAGCCGCGTAAAGGCGATGTGATTGAGATTGATGCAGGAGCTCAGCTAGCTTATAACAAGAATGTCTTACCCGAAGAAAGTCCTTGGGAAAGCCAAGTGGCTCCCTACGCTTTAGCTCCCGATTCAGGGAAAAAGGTAGGGGAACATAATGGGGCACATTATTTTACCATCGGGCAGCGGAAAGGCTTGGCCATTGGCGGTACACCCGAGCCTTTATTTGTAATTGGTACAGACACTAAAAACAATGTAATTTATACCGGACAAGGCGAGAGTCATTTTGCTTTAAGTAAAGGCGGTCTATTTGTCGCTAATGCAGATGTGCACTGGTTGCGAGAAGACTTAAAGTTAGAAAGGGGACAAAGTGCTCGTTACCTCGCAAGAATACGCTACCGTCAAACACTTTTTCCAGTGGAACTACATGCAACTGATTTAGGATTATACGTCATATTTGATGATGCTCAAAAAGCAGTTACACCAGGGCAGTTTGTGGCTTGGTATAAAGACAACGAGGTAATTGGCTCGGGAGTCATAAATTTTTAAAAATGAAAAAAATATTATTCATTCTTAGCTTTATTCTTCTTTACACTGTGGTAGATGCGCAAAAAACGCGGGTATACTTTAAAGATAAAGGAGAAATGCAGGCTTTACTTAGTGAGCCTGAAAGAGTATTAAGTGCCGCTAGTTTAGCACGCAGAGCGCGCCATAATATTCCCTTAAATAAAAGTGATTTACCCGTCTCAAAGCAGTATTTGGCAATTCTTGAAGCCGCAGGAGCTAAAATTGAAGCTAGTTCTCGTTGGTTTAATTACGCTTTAGTTACGCACAGTAATCCAATAGCCTTGGCTCAGCTTCCTTTTGTGGATAAAATTGAAAGCCCGAAGCAATACAAACTGCATATCAGTGGCACTCTCTCTAATTACGATTATGGCTTTTCTGCCAATCAAGTAGAAATGCTAAATGGCGATTTATTACATGCCCGTGGTTTTACTGGCCGTGGCGTAAGTATTGCTGTTATTGATGCCGGTTTTACTGGGGTGCAACAATCTACTTTTTTAGATAGCTTACGACAAGAAGGTCGCCTGCTAGGTTCATATAATTTTACAATTAACGATACTAATGTATACTCTGGCAACGGAAGCCACGGGGCGGCGGTTCTGTCTACCATGGCAGCAATTTCCGACAGTACTTTTATTGGTACCGCTCCGCATGCTAGTTATTGGCTATTAAGCTCTGAGGATATAGGTTCGGAAACACCGGTAGAAATGGATAATTGGCTTTTAGCAGCCGAGTTTGCCGATAGTGTAGGAGCAGATGTAATTAATTCTTCTTTAGGTTACTCTACTTTTGATGATAGTACGGACAATTTCAGCTATAGTGATATGGATGGAAACACTGCTTTGGTAACCAAGGCAGCAGATATGGCCGCTGGTAAAGGAATAGTAGTGGTAGTTAGTGCGGGTAATGAAGGCGCAGCTAATTGGCAATATATTACCGCTCCGGCAGATGGAGACAGTGTTTTAACAGTTGGAGCAGTAGACTTTGAAGAGAAATATGTAAGCTTTAGTAGTCGCGGCCCCACGGCCGACAATAGAATTAAACCAGACGTTGCTGCCATGGGTTTAGGTGCCACCGTAATTAACTTTAATGGAGAGCTCAGCATTGGCAGCGGGACTTCTTTTTCCTCGCCCATTATCGCCGGCATGGTAGCTTGTTTAATACAGGCTCAACCAACTCGTACGGTGGCAGAAATAATGGATCAAGTAAGGCGAAGCGCTCATCAATACTGGACTCCAGACAATATGCTGGGTTACGGAATACCCAATTTTGACAAGGCCTATATTATTGGTGCGGATGAATTAGAACTTAAGTCAGCCCAAAAGTTTGCAGTATACCCAAACCCTTTTAAAGACAAGCTAAATATCAATTTAGCGGGTGAAAAGGGTTCTTTGTCTGCTAGTATTAAAATCATAGACCCTTCCGGTAAAATATTAATTGAAAAGTATCATAGCTTTAATCCAGGCGAGACCTTTAATTTAGATCTTAATCTAGCGGAAGGCCTTTATTTTTTAAATATTGAAACAAGCGAAGGCTCTTTCAGCAAATTAATTAAACGTTAATGAAGAATAGAATTTGTGAGCTCTTTAAAATAGAAAAGCCCATAATTCAAGCGGGCATGATATGGTGCAGTGGCTGGAAGTTAGCAGCGGCCGTTTCAAAAGCAGGCGGTTTAGGTATTATTGGCGCGGGCTCAATGTATCCGGAAATTTTAGAGGAACATATAAAAAAGGCTAAAGTGGCTTTGGGGGATTTACCCTTTGCGGTTAATTTACCGATGCTTTATCCACAAATCGAAGATTTAATCGAAATTATTATTGCTCACAAAGTTCCTATTGTTTTTACTTCAGCGGGCAATCCTAAAACCTGGACAGAGAAACTGCAGTCGGAAGGAATAAAAGTGGTACATGTTGTGAGTAGCTTAAAGTTTGCCTTAAAGGCAGAAGCAGCAGGAGTAGATGCTGTGGTGGTAGAAGGATTTGAAGCAGGCGGTCATAATGGAAGAGACGAAACAACCACTTTTTGCTTGATCCCAATGGTAAAGGAAAAGCTGCAAATCCCGATCATAGCGGCGGGTGGCATCGGCACCGGTAGACAAATTTTAGCGGCGGAGATACTGGGAGCAGATGGCTTTCAGGTAGGCTCGCGTTTTGTGGCCAGTGAAGAAAGTTCAGCTCATGCGGCATTTAAGAGTGCCGTTATAGACGCCAAAGAAGGCGACACCGTTTTGACCTTAAAAGAATTGGCCCCTGTTCGTTTAATAAAGAACCCCTTTTATCAAAAAATTGCCGAGGCTAATAGTAGAGGCGCATCTGCCGAAGAGCTAAAAGCTTTGCTAGGAAGGGCACGCGCTAAAAAAGGTATGTTTGAAGGAGACTTAGAAGAAGGAGAATTAGAAATTGGACAGATAAGTGGATTGATTAGCTCGATTCTACCTGCTGCTCAAATAGTTGAGGAACTATGGAGAGACTACATAGCCATTAAAAATGAACTTTTCAAGAATAGTTCTGTAATTGGATAACTAAAGTATACCGACCCTTTAATAAGTTCAGCTTGGCTTCGTGCGATTATTAAAATATATTTGTAGATAAATTAGATTGGAATGAAGAATTTAAAATGGTTAGTGGTAGCAGTAGTTACTCTGTTTAGCACTAATGTGAATGCCTCTCACCTTTTAGGTGGAGAGATATATTGGGAGTGTACGGCAAATGGTCAGTATATTTTCACTTTAGTTTTATATAGAGACTGTACCGGAATTTCAATTCCCACTGGAACGCAAACGGTAAGTGGTCCTTCTGGTAGCATTTTTTGTACCTATATTCCTGCCCTTTCGGGGGACGTGTCACCAGATTGTCCTAACACAGCCTTAGATATTAATTGCTCCTCTGGCGACGACGGTGCCATTGAAAAAGGTGTATACCGTAGTTCTCCTACTTCACTAAACGGGATTCCGCCTGCTGCAGGCTGGGAGTTTAGCTGGACTTCATGTTGTAGACCTCAATTAGAAAATACGAACGCCTCCGGTTATTACTTACGTTCTAAAATGTATCCCTATACTCCGCCTGGTGCTGCTCAACCATTAAACGCAAGTACTTGTTATGATAATAGTCCAATATTTGCGCAAGATGCTAATGCAGTAACTTGTCCCAACTACCTTTTTGAGTTCAACCACTTACCTTCTGATAAAGATATTGATTCTTTAGTTTTTGATTGGGGTCAGCCATGGGATGGAGCTAGTAGCAATATTACATATAGCACAGGCTATTCCAATACAGCGCCTTTTCCTGACGGAACCGAGAATGCTAGTAATGGTCCTAATACTTTAGATCCTCAGTCTGGGGAACTAACCGCTTTAGCTAATAACCCTCCAGAGGGCTGGTATGCCAGTTGTGTGGTAATTAAAGAATATCGTTGTAATCAGTTAATTGGTGAGGTTTATCGTGATGTTCCTCTTTATTATTTAAACACCTCCGATTGTCCTGCAAATAATAGTACGCCGGCGGCTGAGATTGATACCGCTATTTACTCTGATGTTGTGCGTACAGGAAATGTTTACCGCGTGCGTACTTATCCCCAAGATACTGTTCAGTTTAGAGTAGTAGCGCGTGACTTAGATCAGTTTGCCAATGGTTCATTCCAGCAGATATGCATGAAAGCAGGTGGTTTGCAGTTAAACTCTAATAACTACGCATCTAGCACGGGTTGTAATGGAGCGGCCCCTTGTGCCACTTTAACTTCTTTTAATTCTACTGGTACTTATTGTAGTGTTATTCAAAACACGGTAGAGTTTTTCTGGGTGCCTGATTGTGTACACTTAAGTTTTGGTGGTTGTGGATCGGCGTCCAACACTTATTACTTTACGGTTCGTATGGAAGATGATGGTTGTGCCGCCCCTAAAGTGGGTTTAGCGACCATTATTGTAGAAGTTATTGCGGGTGAACCTAATCCGCCTGGCTTAAAATGTACTGATGTGCAAAAAGATGGATTCACTCGTTTGAGCTGGAGTCAGCCTGCAATGGATAGCGTTCTCGAATTTAATTACTGGCGTATTTACGGTTCAGCTGGTCCTAATGGACCGTGGACTGTGGTAGACAGCATTCCTCATTTTGACACTTTAACTACAGTTATTCCTGCTTCAGCTGGTGCCGATCACTTTTATATGGAAATGAGTACCGGTCCTTGTGACTTTATCTCTTTACCAAGTGATACCGTAAACTATATGACGATGAGCTTAACGGCAGTGCCGGCTGGAAGTCCAGAATACGCGCAACTCAGTTGGACACCGTATAATAGTGGTGGCTTAAATCCCTTACGAGGTAATATTTATGAAATTTGGGTAGAAGCACCCGAGAGCAGTGGCAACTGGCAGAAAGTAGGCGAGACCACAGGTACAAGTTATACCGATACCGTTAGTGTATGTGATTTAACCGTTGCTTATCAAATTAGAGTGCCTGATACGGTGGTAGGTTGTTATTCAGGTTCAACCCAAGATACCAGTCGCTTCTTAGACCGAACAAACAATGAGAATCCTGAAATAGGAACAATTTCTGTCAATCAGAATAATATGGCAGAAGTTGACTTTGATGCTAGTGCAGGTAGAGATGTGGTCAAATTTTTCCTCTTCTTCAATGATCCCCTTAACGGTTGGGTAATTGTCGACACTATTGCTGCAGGTACTGCAATGCCTTATGAATGGGCGGGTAGTCAAGCGGATACTCGTTCCGAGCAATTTAAAATAGTGTCGGTAGATAGTTGTGGTAATCAGAGTGATGATTTAGCCGTAACGCCGCATAACACGGTTTTCTTAAGAAATTATATTAATAAGTGCGAAGGTTTTTCTCGGATTAGCTGGAACTCCTACGAAGAGTTTCCTTATGGTGTGCATGCCTACAGAGTTTGGGTTTTGATTACCGAACCAGATGGTACAGTAATCGGTCCAACCGTTCTGTTCACGGCTTCTCCGGAAGATACGACTTATCGCCAAAATATTTTAGAAAAGGATTTTGAGTACTGCTATCAGGTAGAGGCTTTAGATACTATTGCTAACCTTAGTTCTACTTCTAATACGGTTTGTATCCAAGCAGAAGTACCGCGTCAATCCGATCAATTATACATTGCTAGCGTAAGCAACGATTTTACCCGTAAGGCTTTAGATGTTAAGGTCTATGTTGATGGTAAGGCGGACGTGCGAAGTTTCCAAATTCAAAGAGCACCAGAATATTACGGACCTTACCGTACTATTGCAACCGTTGGAAAACCAACAGCAGCTCCCTATATTCTTACTTTCCAAGATTTTGGAGTGCAAGCGGATAAGTTTGATTATTTCTACCGTGTTACAGCAACAGACAGTTGTGGTGGCTACGATACTATTAGTAATATCTCGGTGAACATGCGCTTAAATGTAAAGAGCGAAGCCGATTTAACTAACCGTTTAACTTGGACTTCCTACAAAGGCTGGGGTGGATACGTTGAGAAATACGAAATCTATCGCCGAGCAGAAGGTGAGTTTAATTATACGAAAGTAGGCGAGAACGTAAATGTAAACGGAGGTAATGATACTACTTACACGGATTATGAAATAGCAGACTTAGTATCGGCTGACCCAGATGCTGGCGCCTATTGCTATTATGTAAGAGCAGTAGAAGGCGGTAATCCCAATGGTATTATCGATAATATGGGTAACCCTATTACGGCAAACTCTAATGAGGCTTGTAGTCAACAAGAAGCAAGAGTATACCTAGCAACCGCTTTCCGTCCTGGCAGTGGAGTAGAGGAGAATACCACCTTTGGTCCTTCGATGCGCTTAAATGATATTGAGAGTTTTCAGTTCTATATTATGAATCGTTGGGGTACGAAAGTATTTGAGACCAGTGATCCGCAAGGACGCTGGGA